>TARA_B100000674_G_scaffold119110_1_pt1 | contig 40257 bp, 25 predicted proteins | sample TARA_B100000674 | Tara Oceans TARA_B100000674 (sample SAMEA2622759) | marine metagenome | biome: marine biome (ENVO:00000447); feature: surface water layer (ENVO:00002042); material: "saline water (ENVO:00002010), including plankton (ENVO:xxxxxxxx)" | depth 5 m | reverse complement strand
ATTAGTACCTTGCTTTGAGTTTGGAATATTTTAATTATGCTCATTTTAAAAAAACAGTTTAGCATTATTCATTTATGAGTTTAAGCCTTTTCCAGCTTTAAGTCTTATATTTTTTATTTGTATCAAAAAAACAGATGATTGTAAAAGATGTTTCCAGTAAGAAATGATTTTAATTTATTCATCATCACTATTGTATATAACCTCTATGGTTTGAGTACATTCAACTAATGGAATGGTCTTTTCTGTAATTTGCATCTTAAGAACATAAATAGCTTCTTCACCTGATGCGTTTTTTGTTTTGGCATTAATAAGGTAATCGTGGGGAAATGTACTCGAAGGATCATCTCGTAAACCAGAAAAAGAAACTATCTCATCGAAAGAAGCAAGTAACGATTCTGATTTGTCCAATGTGAGGTAAAAGTAGTCCAAATCACCATCATCAATTGAAGAGGAAAATCTCCCAGACAACAAATCACCCGAAAAGTTCCCTTCCCAAATCCATTCGTTACTGTTCATAACCTGATTTTTAAGCTCAGATGAAACTGCTCCTTTGTAGGGTATTGTGTTTAAATTTTGAGTACGCGTTAGTGCTGCTCCTTCGGTATTAATATTAAAATCAAAAGAGAGCATTGTGAGAAGATTTTGAAAATCCATTCCTAACTGAGTGGTTTTACAAACCGGATCAAACGAACAAGACGCAATATCCAAACAACCTGTTCTCCCTTCCCCGTATATCTGGTGGATTTCATCGTCTTCTGTAACGTAATAAGCTGTAAATGAGAAACTTTTTTCATTTCCAGCACCCGAAAGCAATGTTAGCTCATCAAGATGTGAAAAACAACATAAGTCGAAGATTCTTGCTACATCAAAGTTTTCGATTGGTTCAGTTGCATCAACAAACGTATTACTGAAACTTAAATCAACCGAACAGCTTTTCGAACCATCGGATATGGAAGAATTTATATAATAACTATCGTTACTGGTGTTAACCCCTGTGGATGCCGGCAAATAGTTGATTTCGCTCGTACCGTCAAATCCAATTCCAATTTTAATTAAATCCGATAAAACAGGCATGTCGAAACGTCCGCAGGATAAATTCATTCCCTTAACAACATCATCACCACCTAACTTAAACATTCCTCCAAGTAAGGCCTGTAAATCTGATGCCAACGGGCACAATCCACAATCATTGAAAACATTTAACTGAGCGGTTCTTTTAGCTGATTCAGCATGGGATAAAATACTTGTTCCACATGATATTTCAACTGGAACATATTTAGCTAAATCAGCATCAGCTGCATTCGGATCGAAACTGGTTAAATCATCTTCCTGAATACAAAAATCGGCATCGTTACCCGAAAATACAGGAGGCATTTCCAATGGGAAACGTGGTGTTTTCTTTAAGTATTTGTTTGCATTAAATATTCCACACGGTGCATTTTTATGAAAAATAGCATTTGAAATAGTGCCTCCATCATTACCCCAGATAAACTCTTCATCAAAATTTGCTGTTGATGGATTAGTAATCCATGTACCAATCAGATCGGAAAAGTTGTAATATTTGTTACCAATACAACTGTTGTAATACCCATTCTGTTTACTCATAACATTGTAGTAGTTTTGAATGAACAAGGTCTTTGATGTATTGTAAAGTCCAATGTATGCCATCCATTTTTCTTCACTATCAACGGTTCCTCCCGTAGTACAATCAACAGCAGGGTCAGAACATAAATTAGTTGTACCAAATCCATTTGGACATTCAATCATGCCGTGCGCCATTTCTGCTATTCCTATGTTGTATTCCGGATCAGCAGCAGGCTGTTTTTGCAGCACCATATTCATAACACCTTTATAAACCGGGCGGATATTAAAAAACGGGTCGTTTTGTAAGATGGCGGGAGTTGAACCGCTCGCAATACCAGCGCCGCCATTAACAAGGTAACCTTTCTCGTCTGCTGTTATGTGATTTATGTTTCTTAGTTCTTGATCGTAGAAATAACTTTCTTCAATTTTTAGGCACTCCTGGTATAAGGGGTATTCGGGATGGAAATGAACATAGGATACGGCCCACGTATATTTCCAGGCTTTAATGAAGTCCTGAACATATTTCAGGTTGTCCGGCACTGTTCTTAAAATACCATTATCGGGATCCTCATAAACAAGCGTGTAGTCTTTAATTGCTGGGGTATAGTCATTATCAGCATCCGGATCGGAATTCTTTTGTATTACCACATAAGAAACAGTCCCATCAGCATTCTTTAACCAACCGTTTGGATTTTCCCAATTTGCGTTTGAGTTGGGCAAATCATTTTCCTTGTTGAAAATGGATAGCGGGAACTTTTTAATATGATCATCAAATTCAGTATTGGTCATATTTAATTCCTCAAATTCCGCATCGGGATCAAATGGAGCATCAACCTCCCCATCCTCATTAACTTCTACTAAACCTCCGTTTTCTTCTGCCGGACCACCACTTGCTGTTTTTCCATACTGACCATGGGGAGCCATATCCATAATCATAGTATTTAATGCAACGGTACAGTGAGATATTTCTTCACAGAGTCCCTCACAAGATTTTAAATCCTGAATGTACAATGCGTAATTTACTTCATCGTCTTCACTTGGGAGGGTTGGCCATCTTTCACTTACGGAAGCCAGACACATGTCGCAATCCATTTCACAATTTGATGGTGCCAAAAGGCTTCTTTGTTCTTCTTTAAAGTCGTCAAGATCTTTAAGGCAGTTCTCAGGGTCGTTTAAATAACTTTCCCAATATTCTCTGAGCTTTGCCTCATTAACTTTAAGTTTTTTAGTTATACCGTATGATCCTTGTTGATATTCACCTGAATTCAATTTCCATGCGTCTCCACTCGAAAACTGAGCATCCTGACAATCATCATCATCCCCAATAGTTTGTTTAAAACCGTTTGCATAATCATTTTTACAGTCGTCTTTGATGCTTACTTCAAGATCCAAAACACAGTCGTAACATGTTTCACGAGTGGTTCCATCTTCACATTCGTCTACACGAGTATAAGTAGGCACTGTTAAGTCGTATTTGAAGGTTCTGTCAATATCGGTTTCTATGAATGTTTTTTGAACATTTATATTCATATATCCTTCTTTTTCGTTTGTTGTAGGAACATCATTGTGTCCTTTGCTTATAAGATTTACGGGTTCGTTTGCGGGGGTGACATTGGTTAGCTCATCAACATTTTTTGCTGACTGACCTTTGAAACCTGTTGCGATAACTCTACCTTGTGGATCGAGGTAAGAAACCGTAGCCTGTCCATTTGCATCGATTACAGTTTGCTTTCTATATTTTTCAGCATTACCAACTTCATACCCAAACAGTCTGTATAGCTCTCTTTGAGTAGGCACATCGTAAAAGTATTTTACTTCATGGTCAGACCCCAATTGATGGTCAGGTCCAACTCCAGATTGTCTTTTAATTCTTCCTGTGTTATCGTTTTCATACTGAACCTGAGTAAACGGGAATTTTTTTGCATCGGGTATGTATGAATTTTGCCCGGTTTGATCGGGGTTGTCGGATGAATAATATTTTGAAGCACCGGAAGTAGTGCTTAAACCATCAGTAGATGTTGTACATCCGTCATCATCACCTGCATTACTGTCGTCCAGGTCAAAATGATTTCGGTTGTAGGGTTTTAAATCTTTTTCACTTAAGTTGAAATCTTGATGAAAATCAACTTTTTCATTTCCTGAAGGGGCCGGTAAAATATTAATTGCAGGACGCCCTTGATGATCATATTTTGTTTCTCCAACAATAACCTCTTTATCGGAATTATTTTTTACCACAGCTTGCTGATTTCGCAACGTTCCATCAAAATAACTGGCAGATGCTTTGTTTTTACCTTCTTCTGCATAAACAACGGATGTTTGCCACGGCATATGATCGTTGTGCCCGTTGAATAGAAAAACCTGACCGGGATATACATTACGAATATTTTGAACCGTTGAAGCTTTTTCATCAACAGACCATTTTCCTTGTATGAATTTTTTATCGGGTGTTATTCCAACGGCTCTTACTCTGAAGATTAAATAACCTGATTCATACAACATAGGAATATCGTATGAGTTGTTTTTAATGGAAACTCGTGTACTGTTTAATTTGAAAAAGTTTTCTTGTAAGGGTATGGACGCTGCGTCCAGTTTAAGTCCCCCTAAGTCTTTATAATTATTAATGAAAGTCCATTCCAGATCGTACCATTCTGCATATTTTTTTGGCGCCCAGGAAACATTGACTGTACCTTTATCAACGGTTTCATCAAATAATGAAAAGTTAGCATCGTTGAAGGGTTGAGTATCAAAATTGTAGAACCTATCCAACTCGATTCTGCTTTCAATGTATAGATTGGGAGCGAATTCACCATCAACCCCGTAATATTCGATAGAGGTAAATGAAACTTTGAATTCGTTTCCTCCATCGGGTAAAACAATAACAGCTTTGTCTTTACCGTTTGTCATATGAATCAATGGCATTTCAGCATAAGTTGCAATTGGTTCGATATGAACCAAATCTTCCCACACTAATGAACTTGAATTCCATTTCTTGTACTCTATTTTTATCTCTGCCGCATATTGGAAATCATTAACAAAAAGAGAAGGATCAGAATAGTCTAAATATATTTCAACAATATTTTTTACATTCGACTGTGTAAATGTGTTCTCCCAGTTTGAGTTAAGAGTCATAAAAGAATATTCATCATCTGTAACTGTTATCGGGCTGATTCCAGTTTCTTCGATTTTGATTTTTCCGCTTGATTTCACAACGTGCTTCGCACTAAGATTTATAGCTCCTGTAAAAAAGATAATTAGTGCTAAAAGACTTTTGATGTTTATTTTATTTCTCATTTTCTTACTTATTAGTAATGACTTGATAATCTGAGTATGGCTTTGTGGCCACTTCTTTTCCGTTTTCTGTTCTTAAATATTTTGTATCCGTAAAAAAGCTGTCTTTCTTTTTTTTGATTTTGCTTTGCGACGTATATACTATTCTTAAAATTGGCATACCTATATAGGAAGTGGTACCAACGGGAATACTTTGCTGTTGCAATGATTTTATTTGAACTTCATAAACGTTGAAATTCTTCGGGTTGTAATAGATACTAATCTGTTCAGTTGTGTCCGATTTTGAAATCAGTATGTAATAAGCCTTGACGGATGACTCTTTGTGAAACTTTTGAACTTTATAACCATCCGTGAAGGATGAAAAATCCAATGAAGATGAGTTTAGTTTGAATGCCTCTGATTCTTCCTGCGTTAAATAGTTTTTAATAATCACTTTTGAGTTGTGGTCGACCAATAATGTATATTCCGAGTTTTGAAAATTTTCAACACTGTCGATTTTACTGTATGTCATTCCATTTTGATAACACAATACCCCGCTTAATTCCTCAAGAGGTTTTTCACCCACTTCGTTTAAATGAGTTTGGTATTTCACATTGACACTTACTGCTTTATTTCCAGAATATACCTTTTGAATATTGACCATATCATGATTGAGATTCTGGGCAAAAATCACATGGCTGGCAAAAACCAAAAAAAATGCTGCAATTATTTTATTCAAAATATTCATTTTACTTTCTTCTCATGTTGTTACGACTCTCCTGAATGGTTTGAACACCTCGTTCAGTTTCCTTTTTAACACGTATTAAAGCTCCTTCTTCATCATATTCATATATTGTAGCATAATTGTGTTCATCGAGTTCAGCTACTAATCGGAGGGTTAGTGGATCGTAAACATAGGTCACGAAACTTGAATTTTTAGGACTCATTCTTACGTCGTCAAGATAAAACCCTTCCTGCGAATTGTTTTGTAGTTCCAGGTGTAATTTAGTAGCTGATCCCGGAACTGTTACAATACCTTCAATACGCTGCCAACCATCGATAACCTGACCTGTTGGGTAAAATTCTTTTACGTAGTCTGAGTTTTCAAAACTAACAACTAATGCAACATCATTAAAATGTGTTTTACCATCAGGGTTTTCAGCGCTTACCCAACAGCTGACTACATATTCTTTTGATTGTAGGGGAGCAAAAGAAGATACGCACTCTTCACAGTCGGGACAATCTTCGATTTCAATTTGTTTTGTTAAAGTAACCGTGTTATCACAAGCACACGAATTCTCTACGGTTACGCTAACGTTGTAACTTCCTACATCCGTATATTGATGATTTCCTGATTGTTGAGAAGATGTATTTCCATCACCAAAATCCCAGGAATAAGTATTGCTGGAATTTAAATAATCTGTTTGAGACGCAGCGTTTTTAATGTCAAAACTGGCAGCATTATCTACACAGGTCGAAGAAAAATCCAGGTCATAGTTGATGTTGCATTCATCATCTGAAAGGAAGCCGAAATTGATGTTTTTAACATGATTATTTTGGCTTTCAAACGTTTCAGGCGTAATAAGATAAAAGGATGAGTTTGAAGGAAATGATAATTTTTGGCTCGACCCCCAAACAACTTTATAAGTTTCTGATGTTTTTATTAAATATTGGGGGAATGAATAGTAACCTTGAGCACTTGTTAGTCTTTGCATCAACAACTGACCTGAAGCGTTGTAAAGCTCAATGATCTTACCTTCGGCTTCCTCGCCCTGATCAAATGCACCGCAATTGTTTTTATCGTCAAATACTCTTCCTTCAATCCACCCACAACCATCTATATCAATATTTTTTGTTAAAACAATTTCTTCATCACACCAACAGGAACTGTTTATAGTTACATTAACATCATAATTTCCATTTTCTGAATATGGATAAGAAGGGTATGTATCTCCTGATCGATGTAATTTTGTAGTACCATCTCCAAAATCCCATTTATACGTTGTAGTAGGAGAAAATCTTTGACTCGAAATACCATAAACCATTGATTTACAAAAAGGGTTCAGAATCATGTCATATGAAGAACATTCTTCATCGTTGATGAATCCGAACTTAAGGTCAACTACCAGGAACTCATCATCTCTGAACCTTTGAGGTGTAACAATTTCTTTTTTTAATGCTTTAGCATCATCATCGTATGGAAAAGTTAATATATCGTCTCCATTTACTCCATATGCAACCTCATAGGTTTGAGTGGCATCAAGGTTTTCGAAAGAGAAAAATCCATATGAATTGGTTCTCGTTTCTTTTAATAAGTCTCCAGAACTGTTGTACAACAGTATCAATTTATTGGGCTCGGGTCCCTCATTATCATCGTGTTTATGACAATTGACTTTGTCTTTAAAAGCAATTCCTCGTATTACTCCCTTAGGGGTGCAGCGACCTATATCAGATGATCCTCCCTTTGGAATTACCCATGCTTTTTTGACGCCTGTAAGCTCAAAGTCAAGTGCCAATCCTACAATATCTCCTTCATTGTGGATTATAAACTCAAGCGTATGAGCTCCGTCAGACAAGAGGTCAGGATTTATATATATCTCATCAAATTTTATAAAACATTTGAATTGTTCGTTTCCATACCCGTAGCACCGCCTTTGGTGATCTGGTGTGTTGTCATCTATATGAGTACCCGGAATACACCAATTCTTAACATCTATGGTAGAGCCACAACCAGGATTGTTATAATTACAATACTTCGGTAACCATTTATCGTCATCTGTCCTATATTCTATGCTTTGGTCTCTATAAATTTCAACACCATCAATTTTTATACCCACAAACCTGTTATCACACCCAAAAACTCCACCCAGTTTTACCTCATCCTCAACACCTTCAACACAAAAGTTTATCCGATAAGACAAACTTCCAGTGGTATTTGCCGATTCTTGAAGCCAATTAAACTTTGATTCTTTATTAACAGAATTCGCAAGTCTACTGAATCTTGTAGTCCATGGGTAACTGCCACTTACTTTAATATTTTTCTCAGAATTCCGTTGTAATATTTTCCAATATTCATCAATTTGGGTATTAACGTTACTGGATATGTATGCCTCTTCATTGACGTAATCGTATCCTGTTTTTATTGGGACCATTCCTGTGTAATATTTTCCGTCCTGCCCAAAGGCAATTATTGCCGTAAACATTACTAAAATTGTGCTTATAAACTTCATGCGTAGTTTTGTTTATAGGGTTATTAAATGCCCTGGAAACTCCTCCTGGGCTCCCGATTTTAAGGTAAGTTTGTACTTAATTAAATATTTTCCTTTAGGTGCTTTTTGAACCCATGTGTCCTTTATTAGTATAGTAAAATGTGTTCCTTGAAAAGGAACGGTCTTACCGTTGTTATTAATCTCGGACCCACCGGATTTATAGGTTTGTAATTCATAAGAAAATGTTTTAACAGTTTCTTTTCCATCCGCATCCATAACCGTTACACTTAACTTATTGTAAAGATGATTGTTTTCAATATTTCCCAATACTGTTAGTTGAACATTTGTTGAGTCATAATGTGATTCAAAATAAGTTGAAGTTTGACTGTACAAGTTGAAACTTATGACCAGGCTTAGTATTAACAATAGTTTTTTCATATTTATATTTTTACAATATCACAATTCCTTTTTAGTTTTCATCATTATTTAAAGGCACATCAGATGGGCAGGCTATTAGTTTTTTAGTGACGGTTACTTTTGAATTTTTAGGAACAAAAAGACTTCTTCTTCCTGTATGCGATCTTCCTGTTGAATTTTGAGTTTTGTATTCTTTAAAACTGAAATGGTCGTCATGGCAGTCCGAGAACTGAATGTCTTCAAAATTGTCCTCCCCAATCTCCTGATACATTGCATTACCAGCAACACCGGTAGGTAAAAGTCTGTTGTAACCAAATACGCTGGCTGAGAATATTCCAAGGGAGTTAACTCTCTCTAGCTCTTGACTTAAAGGCGAATACATGCTTATAGTTTCTACCCAAGTCCACTTATTACTTGAGGTTGGTTGCCAATAGTTATTTGATGTTGCAGAATGAACCCAAAATGGAGTAAAATCGTTGAAAACACCATCTTTTCGAATATTCGTATTTGCATTGGTTAAAGTTTGTGTTCGATTTGTTAAGTAAACATAGGACTTCTCAGGTCTCCATCCCGAAAGCCTTCCGTTTTCAAACACATTCCAATTTTTGTAATCGCTGTATTCACAGTTACATAAAGTTTTCCAATCGCTTGTGAACTCCATTGCACTGGCATTAAGAATGCTTGCATAAAATTCATCAAAGTCGGAATTACCTGGGTCTTTAAGCGCAAAACTACCATTAACTACGGGTGATTTTAAACTGGTAATACTTCCGACAGGGGTTGTGTGTTGATTTCTTGCTCCTGATCGTATTATTTTCAGCGATTTGATATCGCCGTTAAAGACTGTTCCAGCAGCATTTTTAATTTCAACAGAACCGGTTAGCGGCGCTTTTGTCACCCAGTATCTGTCCCTGCTCGAACCACTATGTATCAGCAATTCATCACCCACAACAAAATCAGCAGTGTTTAATGCACCAACAGTAGTGTTTTTTATTTCCATTCCCGAATTGTAGTAGGAAGGTCCCATTTGTTTATATACCCAAGAAGCCAGATACGTAAAGTTAAAAACCGGATCATCATACTGGTTTTGAGTTTCGGTAAGTATTACCTGCCCTGACTCTCTGTCATACAGTACGTTTTTCGTTTCAACAACAGAACCTAAATCTTCGGCTACTACTTTTTCGAGCACCCCAAGTCGATTGACCACTTTTGTGAATGAAAGAGTTTTATAGGCCGATTCTGATTTACTGTATTTTGGGATTAAAGACATAAGCCATGCAGGTATTGGCGGAATAGTAAATGAATTACTACTAATATTCATTCCTGAAGTCTCAGACGTTGTTGAACTATACTTTGAGTCGATTACAGCTTGTAATTCCACTCCAATATTTTCGGTTCTTATAATTCCATCTTTATCCAGTGTTTGTACTTGATTGACCAGTTCAGATGTTGGTATTCGCCTGTTGTTTTCATCCAGAATATAATTTCCGGATTTATCCTTGAAAAACTCACGTTTATATTCATAGGTTACTGCAGATATTTGATCACCTGATTCGTTGAATATTTTCTCCCCTTTTTTAACACCATGCATATTGTTGGTTTCTATGTAAAACCCTTGCGTCGCTTCAAGACTATTTGATTTTAAACCTATAAGAGATTTCAGGAAAGATGCACCGCTTTTCTTTGGACTGTAAAAATGCGCACTCAACCCTGTTTTTTTGAATTTAATAGGGAAATCATAAGCTGTGTAGTTGTAATGATCCACATGACCTGTTGCATTAACAGTTACCGTGTTTTTATACTGCAGGTTTTTTACTGTTATTTTACTGTAAGCAACAGATGCTGAAGGCATAAAACTTTGACCGAAAGGACCTTCTTGATACAATTGATCGTTTGGCGCCAGTTTATTTTTAACTTCTTCTATTGGTCCGTCGGGCCATTTATAGGGACTTGCATCCTGAATTATTATAGGTTCAGCTTGAGCAACACCTGAACTTATGGTTTCTCCATCTTTAACAATTGTATAATTATATTCTTGACCATATTCAGCATCGTTGTAATTGTTACTCCCTGAAATGGTTTTCCAGTTGTCTTTAATGACCAGTTTTTCCACTCTATGACCACCACCATATTTTGCTCTTCTTGGATTTTGTAATTTTATAAATGTTTTGTTCGGGTTAAAGTACCTTGAATGATCCTTACTTGCCATTTTATTGTTGAATCCCATAGTCATATCCTGAATGGTTCCCAGTACGGAAGAAAGCTGTCCTGCAATGTGTTTAAGTCCACCACCATCGCCCATTGACGGGGCTTTATTGTAAGCAATATGCGGTAAATACATTCTTGTGAATTGCCAACCTGCTTTTGATATTGGGCTAACCTTTCCTCCGGTTGCTTCACTTAATTTTACATTTTTGAGTTGAATATAACCGTGTGTGTATTTGCCACCTGAAACCATTGATGTATTGATTCCAAAATCCTCTATCCCTGAATACCCCTGAACGTATTCAAATTCATTAGTGTATATTGGATTAAACTCAACGGGTAATGGTTTAAACCTACCTGACACCTCAACTAAAGATTTAAAGTATAAATATTTCAGTATACTTCCATCTTCGTTTTGAAAGTATTTTTTCTTGACTAATTTTTTGAGATCAGCATCGGATAAATCACTCGAAACAGGATCTTGTAATTTAAAATATATAAAGTCGTTTGGTGTTACTTTCCCTAATAAGTTTTTAGAATAAAGTTCCTTACCAACTACATTGCTGGCGTTTTTGTCGGACCCTGCACCCGTTATGGTGATTATATCCATTGCTCTTTTGTTTTGAACATAGGCATATTGATCGGATTTAAGTGTCACCTCAATAGTTCCCCCACTGGGAGTTTCAATGCTTTTTAACGAGTAGGCACTTGCATAAGAATCGGTAACAGATGATTGATTTGTATGCGGGTTTTCAATATTTGAAGGGAAAAGTCCTGCATAATCACAACTACTACCTAAATCTTCTTTAAAAACTCCCCAGGCGTCGGCATTTTTTTCACCATAGTAAACACTGCTGTTTTCATCGTAGTTGAAAATATACGGACTTACTTTTCCTTTTTTTGATTTTGCGTAAGTAAAATAAACTTGTTCCAGCATTAATTTACCACCTTCATTTATGAACCCTGATTTATCAGGAGACACACCGGTATTACTTGGTACTCTTTGCGTCCCTCCAGCAGTAAATCCTCGGTAGTGATATTTAAAATGTGCTTCTTTAATGGGTGTAGCGTTATCTCCATGTTTTTCATACTCTGGCTTAGCATAGAGAGATATTTTTACCAATTTCAACTGTTTGTCATTGTCGTCTCGTCCTCCTCCTTTAAGTGCACCACAAGCGTCTTCTCTTTCGTCGTAGTGAAAAATGGCAATAGTTGTTCTGCTTTCGATTTGATCAACATACCACAATTCTTTTTCACCATAAACGTAACTGGCCCGGTCGTCGGTGTTTTTAGAATTTAAACCTTCGTTATAATTAACTCCTTCGTATGGGGTTCTCCATCCATAATTTTTGGAGTGACGGAAATATTTGATTTTAGTCCCGTTACCATGATCATTTGTAAAATCCAACCCGTTTCCTGTTTTGTCGACATAATCAGCACTTACTACTGCGGTGAGCATAAAAGCGTTTGTATAGGGAGGTAATTCAGACGATTGATAATATTTTTCACTCGTTTTGTTTTTTGGTTTATCATATTCCTCTTCATAAGGTATTATTCCCGATTGACATTGAGAAAGATCGGATAATTTTTTGTCTGTTTGGTAGGTTACTTCCTTGTGTTTGGTTACGTAAGAGGGCAAACCAAAGTAGTACGTTTTACCATCTTTACCAATTACTTTAATTTCGGAAATATGATCAGGCTTATATTTTCCAGAGAAATCATCATTTTTTGATTGTTCCCTTGACTCATTCTTGCTTGTTAAGGTTCCGTCCGAATTTCTTTCCGAAAACTTCAGCCTTTTATCCAATGCAGCGTACTTGGCATCCGATGCTTTTAAAGCCTGGAAGAGTACGTTTCTTCTTTCTCTTTCCGTTCTTCTTACATCTCCTATGTATCCGTTCCCTAAGTTTGAACTTATTTTTGAACTGGAGTAACCGCTTCCCGGTTGTAAAGTAAACTTTGAAGCTTGTGTGCCTCCTAAATTTGTTAAAATTGACGGGTTGGATTCTACCACGAATTCTCCTGCCTGGCGAAAATAAAACGGCTCATACCTTTTGAACCCTGAAGGACCACTGGCTTTATAACCAAAATTAACTCTGGTACCATTTTTACTATCGTTCCAACCGCCAGACTCACTATTTGCCCAATTTCCTTTGAGATTTAGACCATTATCGACAATATTTCCAGGTCCCAGATCAAAACCAGAGAGACCTCCACCTCCGCCCCCACTTTTGGCACTGGCATCTCTTACGATTCCCAAATCACTTCTTGATATTTTAAAAGATCCCGATATGCCGGGAGCACTTACACTAAATATATCTGCTGTCTCCTGAGCAAGTCCTATGTTTTTTATATCCTCATTTATTGTAGACCCATCTTTTTCCCGGTTAAAATCCATTAGGCAATTATCCGTATTTGCATTGTGTGCATACATTAAACCATAAGCAGGTACCGGTTTTCCATCTCCCTCATATTCATCTTCGGGAATCCACTGCATGTCAAAAGTTCCACTAGCAAAACCTTCTGCAAAAACTCCAAACCCCGTTACTCCTAATTTTAAACCAAATGAAGCGTTCATATTGTTCATAGAGTTTTCAAAAGTTGGTATGTATGAAGGTGATGAAAATGAATATGCGGCAGTTGAACCTATACTTCGACTTCCACGGTTGTGTCTTATCTGATCAACCCTTCCTTTACCACTTGTATTTACTAAACCTACATCAGCTCCAAAAGTAAATGCCTGAAGCCCAGCTCTGGAATTGTATGGCAAGCCTAAACTAATTCCGGATGTAAAGGCTACATCTGTTTCCTTTGTTTTTTTTGATTGATAAGAAAAATTAAGGTTAGGTGTTACACTCGCACCTGTTTGAGAAGACATTCCAGCACTGATTCCGGCACTTCCTCCCAGACCGTTTCCTGCCGCAAGGTTTACAGCAGGAGAGACACTTGCAGATAATTCAAATCCTGTATAATTATTAAAAGCAATCCCTAAAGTAGCACTCATAGAACCCGCTGCAGGCTCCTCGCCGGTTTTTTTCCCATTTTCATCCTTTAATTCTTTGACTGCACCTGCATTTTTATTTAACCATTTTGAGAATTTACCTAATTTACTTTCACTGTCTTTACTTAGTTCTATAGTAAATGGCTCTATGTCAGGAGAGAATTCAGCTCGAACAGTCCAGTTTTTCTTTTTAAAGAATTTTTTCCTTACTACCTCTCCGTTCATGTCGTCACTTAAACCTCGCATTGTTTTGGTAACACCACCCCAACTTGGCGACCAGTTAATACCTAAAACACCACCATCATCAGCATTGGATGCTCCGGCTGAGTAGGAAATACTAAGCGGCATATCACCAACCTGCATAAGGTTTAGATTGTACGAAAAATCTCCCGTTGTAAGATTCACCATATCGGAGGTTCCAAGCTGATTGAAAGATCCAAAATTAGGTGCTGTAGGCCCACCTGTTAATGCCATCGCTCTTAGCGGAAATATTACCTGAAATAATAACGTGTATGCTAAAAAAACACTAAATACTTTGCTGAAAAAACTGTTTCTTAATTTTGTCATGGTTACTGTCAAATTTTAACTTTTGGAGTTTGCCAAAGAGGTTATGTCTATTTCGATTTTTGTTTCGTTAAATATCGATTTTTCAATTATAAGTTTCTTAGATTTTTGAAATTGGCTTTTTTCAAAACCAATAAAAAAAGAAAATCCAGGAAATACTCCCATTGTTGAATTGTAATGAAAAACTACAGGAAGATGAACAGAGTCAAGCTTGAAACTTGATGAAATCTTACTGTTTAAAATATTTTGTAGCATTTCCGGTTTGTATTTTCCTTTTATGTCTCGATACAGATTTGATGTTTTTGAAGTAAACTGCAAATTAAAATATTCGATTTCGCCGTAAGATTTTATTACTGAATCAAGTTGAGTTTTAGAAAAAGAGGGTGTGTTTTTTAATTCTTTCAGTGCAAGAAGCTCGACGGGGATGTTTTTGAGCTGAATTATTAATCCATTTATTTCTTTGTCAACAATGAATGACTTTTCATTTTTTTGATACGATTGTTGTGCGACATTCCGAATATCAGATTGATTTAAACTTTCTTTTTCAAATTCTGAAGCAATACTGTTTCGAAAATCAGCCTTGGAAGGTTTGTTTGAACAAGAGATATTAGAAACAGATAAAAGCGTTATCAGGAGAACATTAAAGTTCACAAGCGCCGAAATATAGTTTCTTATTTGCTTAACTGTTAATTTCAAAATAAAGTTTTTATTTAAAATTCAGGTCTAAATAAGTAATGGTTTATCCAAACAGATTTTCCACTTGTCATTTTTTAAGCTGCAAAAATAAACTTTTTTTGAAACCGTACAACTTTAATTTTTTACCGTTTGTATTGTGTTTTAAATCAAAAATCTGGGAAAAATACAAAACCAAAAGCCCCTAAGCCTTTTGTTTTTAGGGGTTTGTGAGAATCAATATATTTTAAACTCTCCTAACGAAAGCTCTTTCTTGTTGATAAGTTTCATTGCTACAAATTCATTTATTTAAAACTATTTATTTTTTTAAATTAAACAACTAATTAACAACACTTTAACTTTAAAAAACAAAAATCTAAAACAATGTTTTTTTAAAATTTTGTCAATTTTTATTTTTTGAATGGAAGGGCACAATTATTTTTTTTTAAGGAAAAATAAATCACTTTTTTTAAAGCTTTATCAGAATAAAAAAAGAAAAGTAGCTGCTTTTTACTGGATTACTCCTCTGTGTTTTTTTAGAACTACAAGAGTCAAAAAAGGAATCAGGAAACGGTTTGTATTTAAGAAAAGTATTGCGATTGAAAAGGTTTAACTTTCGTATTTTATTGCTCTTAGTAATGCAATGAAAATGAAAAGGGGTATGCAACCAATCATTGTGTAAAATTCCCAACGAGTATATTGCCTTGGCTTTACTTGTATGGATTCTTCTAAATGACTGTAATAATTATTTTCGAAGGCGCTTTTATATTCTCCAAGAGTTTGAGCGTAAATAATTTTATTAATCATTGCATTTGAGAGCTGAATGTTGTTTTGTGTGTAATCGGATTTGTAAAAGTTAAACATGGAGTCTTTTTCGTTTTTCAAAAATTTATTCTCCGACAGCATTTTCAGTTTTTCTTTATACACGACTATACCTCTGTAACTCCTTGTTGTATCGGTCACGTAATTGTTGCAAAACCGGATGAGTGCTTTATTCCATTTGGACAGCTCAACTTTATTGCTGTCGTTCATTTCAAGTAAAAGGGTTAGGTTTTTATGCTTAAAGCTGTAATCGCTTCCTTTGTCGTTTTTTGAGTAATTGGATTCATTGATTAGTTTGTAGTTGAATTTATGATTGCCCAATTTCTTTTTTACATAGGCAGAATCTTTTTGGTTGATTGCATTACTTATGTAATGAAGCTCTCTTCCCAGATCGGAGGCCATTTCGAAATAGGGTGCCATTTCGAATTGGGCGGTGAATCTGGGTTTGTAAAAATAGTTGTATACTCCACCAAACAATATCGAAAGAATAAAAACAAGAGAGATTTTTATTTTGTTTTCTTTAAATAGTTTTGTGAATATTTTGATTTCTTCGAGCATAAAAAAGCGCTTTGAGTTAAAGCGCTGTAAAATTAATACAATTTATATTTTTTTCAGGAAACTATTCTCCCATTAATTGTTTATTGATTTCTGCCAGTTTTTCTTCGTTTCCTTTAGCTTGATAAATCTGCTTCAGGGTTGTAAGTGTGGGTTTATCTCCTGGTTCAATTTCCAGGTATTTATTGAAGTAAAAAACGGCCTGATCGATGTTTTTGTGCTGTTCTTTTACTATTCTGTCGGATTCCTCTTCACTTACGGTATCGGGGGTGTTTACATATTCGTTGGATCGGTTTATGTAATAAACGCCTAATCCAAATATTGCATATTTGTTTTCAGGATCGATTTTAAGTGCGTTTTGATAGGCCTTATAACTTTTGTCCAGAAGTCCTTTTTTTACGTAAATACCACCCATTACTGTATACATCTGGACATCGTCGTCAATTTCTTTGGTAATGTCTTCCAGAAGTACCAATACAGTGTCAAGATTTCCAAGGTCATTGTATATTCTTAATTTTTCTTTTTTTAAGTCTATGCTTTCCGGAAAAACTTTTAGGGCTGAGTCCAAACTTGCCAATGCTTCTTTTGTATTTCCTTTGTCGGCCAAATAGGAGGATTTTCTTCTTAGATTTTTTTCGGGATCGTTTACCTCTCCATTAACTTTCATATCGGGATTATTCAGCAAAACATTGATGTATTGTATTGCTTTATCGAAGTTGCCGAGTATGGCTGAAGTTATTGCTGCACTTTCGTAGGCGTGCAAGTCCAAATAGTTTTTTCCCAACCTCGATTTGTTGCGTATTACTTTTTCGAAAAGGCGCATTGCGGACTCAAAGTCTTTTTCGTTGTAATAATCTATAGCAAGTCCTTTTTGACGATTGGCTACTGCTTCAAGATCGGTACTTGCTCGTGTTGTATAAGATTTGTCCTGAAATGAAAGTTCAAAAAAGTTGATAAAATGCTTTTCAGCCTCATCAAGAAGGGCAACTTTTTCTACCAAATCAACTACTGTTGATGATTCATAGGTTTGCCATGCAATGTGCCCCATTCCGTAATGGAATCGTGCATAACATTTAGTTTGCGGAGTTTCACCATTTTCCAGTGCTTGTTTGATTTCAATTGCTGCAGTATCGAAATGTTTTTGTGCTTCTTCTATTTTACTTTTGTTGATGGCAGCCATCCCTCTTGAAACTGCTTTGCACCCCTGAGCTTGAATTGAATTAGAAAACACAAACAGGGAGATGATTACTGTTAATTTTTTCATTTTTCTACTTAATTATTAATGCGTCAATTATAATTTCACAACTGGGTGGCTTATCACTTATACGGTATTTTATAATTTGGTTACATTAACGTATAATGTTGTGGTTTAATTGCATATTCAAAGGACATACCAAAAATTACAATACTTCAACTTTAATGGTTTCATTTCCATTTTCGTCGACTGTTTGTAAATAGTACATTCCCGATGATAAATTTGAAACGTTGAGTTTTGCGATTTCGAGATTGGGGATTGAACGCATTATTTTTTTTCCTCTTGCGTCGTAGAGATTTAACTCAATAATCGGAAGGTGATTGGTTACTGTAAAAATACCATTCGATGGATTGGGATACACGGTAACGTAGGTGGTTTTTTTGGAAAATCCGTCGTTTTTGAGGTACAAATAAGCGTTTTCAAAGTTGGGTATTCCATGACCGATTAATGAATCGGGAGTCAGGCTGTTGTGGCTACTGTATTCAATTGCTTCCTTGAGTTCCCAGTTTTTCTTTCCGGGGAATGCTTCCATCAAACAGCTGACTAACCCTGTGATTTGAGGGGAGGAAAATGAGGTTCCGTTGGACATGCCTACGGTTCCGTTTTCTTTTACAATGTATACATGTTTCCCTACTCCAACTACATTGGGTTTAAGGGTTGAGTTAATGTGTGGGTTTCCTCGGCTGCTGAAACCGGCATATTGTTCGTTAACATCAACTGCACCAACTGTGAAAACGCTATCGGCGTTGGCAGGTACGGTAACAACCCCCCAGAAGTCTGTTCCGCTATTCCCTGCACTGGTGACAATAAAGGCACCTTTTCTCCAAGCCATATTACAAGCTTTGTTGAGGAGTGTTGAATCTCCTGTAAGCTCTTCTTTTTGGTGTGAAAACCTACTATCATCGAAGGTGTTGTACCCTAAGGATATGTTTATGAGATCAATTCCTGCGCTGTCGCAATATTCCAGCGCCTCAACAAGGTGGAATTCTTCGATTTTATTTTCTTGATTTATGTCTTCGGTGACGAGGAGGTGGTAATTCGAACCGGGGGCTGATCCTACGTATGTTCCACTGATGTTTCCTCCGAGTACAGAAGCTACGCTGGTTCCATGACCGTGGGCTGAATAGTTTACAGGCTGGTTGTTAATGAAGTTGTACGTGGATTTTATTTGATTGTTGATGAAGAGGGAATCGAAAAATGCATTTGATGAAACTCCTGAAAAGCCTGCATCGATCACAGCAATTTCAACTCCTTTCCCTGTGTAGTCCAGGTTGTGTGCAAAGTTGATGTTTACCGTTTCAATTTGCTTTTCATTCAACCCATAATCGAGTTTATCGTTGTTTTTTTTGTTGGAAACAACTTCTCCTATCAACTGGACGCTTTTCACAAAGCTAAAGCCGATCAGGGAGTCGTCGATGGATTCAACGTGGGTGGAAACCACGATGCAGTTGTGCCATTTTGATTGAGCCTGAACCGATAATGAGTACTGTTTAACGGAATCAATGTAGTTTTGATTTATGGGTAAATCCGTGGAGTCGATTTGAACGTTGTAGGCATCTCTCCTGCTTATGGATTTTATACTCAAATAGTCTCCAGGATTATTTATACTGAAAGCTGAATTTTTGTATTTAAACTTTACTAAATAATGGTATTCAGTTTGTGAAAAAACAAAAGATGTGGATAGGATCAGTAAAATACAAAACCACTTATTCATTATTCAGGAATATAATAGCTGTTGAGGGTTTGATGATATTGAAAACCTTTTTCAGCTTTATCGATCATGTGTATGAACGGGAGTGAGTTGTTGGAATATAAATCTGTTCTGGATCTTGAGACCAAACCTATTTCTTTGGCGAAGACCTCTCTGAAATAAACAGAATCCACATTGGTGTCAAAATCTTCCTGAATTACGGTAACGGTATTGCTGTATTGCCCAAAAGTGTCGGCAATGTTTTTATAAGCGAAGTCCCAGTTCAGTGCACTCATAGTGTTGTAGGCATTTCCTTTCCATGTTTTACCTTCAGATATGGGGTTGGAAAGAGTTATGTACCTATTGTTTTCCTCGGTTCGTTCGATGCTTCCACCACGATTTTTAACCCACCATATGTCGGAAACCTTCCAGGGTACACTTTCAACATCTACAGAATCGTTTCCAAATCTTTTTGAACGAGTGATTTCATAGCTTAAGCTTCCTTCCAGATCATAAAAAGTATCGGTAAGTTCTTCTTTTACCTGATAGGTTAAAGAGTCGATGGATTCATTAAAATCATTGTAGGAAATTGAGTCGACATCGTAAATGTACCAGGCACCCAGTTTTAATGGGTAGTATTCACTGGCCTCTTTTAAATCGAGGGTTGACGGGCTGTCCTTGGAACAGCCAATTAACAACAGTAAATAAATGCTTATCCAAATGAATTTTCGCATAGTAAGCAGGCTTATTTTATTCCAGATCGAAGTTTTTAGTTTCTAACAAAACTCCGTTTTCATCAAAGTATTGCCACTCACCTGACTTATTTCCTTTTTCATAGTTGCCTTTTATTTTAATTTTTCCATTTTCGTAATACTCAACGTACTCACCTTCTCTTCTATCCAGATACCAGGCTTCTTCACTTTTCACTTTTCCGTTGGGGTATTTGTATGTCCAGTTTCCCTGTCGCTTTCCTTTATGAAAGGTTCTGACCATTTCAAGCTCTCCAGATTTTGCATAGTAGTTCCAGGAGCTGTCCTTTTTCCCTTTCCAATAATAACCTTCTCTATGCAGTTCACCTGTAGGGTAATAGGATTTCAAGTAGCTTCTTCCGTTTTTTTCAAACTTCTCACGTGTTCTGACAATTTCTAAAGAGTCGTTCCAATAGCTTATAAGTTCTTCTGATGTATAAATCATAGCTCCATTTTCGTGTTTTTCGGTTTTTACGATTTTATGTCTTCGATCGTAAAACTTCCATTCACCATCTTTTAACCCTGCGTTATATTTACCAACAATTTTTGGTACTCCGTTATTGTAATAAATTATCACTATTCCGGTTGGGTTTCCATTCTCGTAGGTTTTTTTGGAACGCAATTGTCCGTTGGGGTAAAACTCTCTGTAATCTCCGATGATTTCTCCGTCTTTATAGGTTCTTTGAAAATGAACCTTTCCATCAGGATAGTATTCGACATAAGCTCCATGAAGGGTTCCGTCTTTATATGTTTTTTCGGAAAAAAGAACACCTTCCTTATCAAAGAACCTCCAAAGAGAATCCTTTTTTTGATTGATATAAATTCCTGATGCCAGCTTAATCCCATTCGGGTTGTAAAGATAGGCTGCAGCTCTTTTTCCGCCGTTGGAATACAGTAAAGTTGAGGTGAGTTTACCATTAACATCGTATCTATTAAACTCTCCTACGGGCGTGTCGTTTTCAAAAGTACCTTCGTACTTTAATTCACCAGAAGAGTGTTTTTTTTGCCATTTTCCAGTTTTTAACCCATCGGAGGTTAACTGGTTGATTTCAGTGTTTTGAGAAAATGTTGTCAGTACTGAGAGGCTGAAAAATAAAGAAAGGATGCTTTTCATAATTCTATGTTTTACAGAGATAACGGAAAAATAATTCATCGTTACAAATAATGATAGAATTGTGCCAAAATTTTATTAACAACGGTTGTGTAATTATTTTAGAAGTTCGGAAGCAAGTTGTTTGAAATCGATTCCGTCGAAATTCCCGCTACTCATCAGCAAGAGGTTTGAGTTTTGCCAATTTTTCATTTTCAACTCCCTGATTAAATCTTTTGTTTTTGTAAAAACCCTTAAATCACTCCTTTTAAAGCAGTTATAAACTTGCGACTCGGTTATTGGAGCAAGTTTTTTGTGTGCTATTGTTGAAGGGTTGTAGTACACATATGCTTCATCAGGAAGATCCATTGTATTGGCATATTCTTTAAGAAACTCTTCATTTAAACTGCTGAAAGTATGCAATTCCATACAGGCAACTAAACTTCGATTTTCAAATTGTTTTTTTACGGCACTTGAGGTGGCTTTGAGTTTTGAGGGTGAATGTGCAAAATCCTTAAATATGCTGGTGTAGTTGTTTTTATCCACCAATTCCAATCTTTTTTGTGCTCCTTTAAAGGTTTGAATGTGTTGATAAAATGTTTTTTTGGATACGGAAAGTGCGTTACAGATTTGAAGCGCGGCATTAAGATTTTGCAGATTATGCTCTCCAAATATGTTTAAAGGGTACTCATTTTCTTCATCGATTAAGTACGAGATACCATTTTTGTTTATGTTTTTGTGTACTCCGTATGGTTTTTGATTGAATGGAAAGGATTTTCCTATTTGAGCTGTTTGAGAATCGTCCTGGTTGTAGATTAGTGTTCCGTTTTTTTCAATTTTATCGGTAAAAATTTGAAATTGTTCAACGTAATTATCAAAAGTTGGAAATACATTGATGTGGTCCCAGGCGATACCACTAATTACAGCTATGTGTGGTTGGTAAAGATGAAACTTGGGCCTTAAATCGATTGGCGAACTTAAATACTCATCGCCTTCCAACACGACTATTTCTGCCTCATGGGTTAATTTAACCATAGTGTCAAATCCTTCCAATTGCGCGCCAACCATATAATCGACATCAACACCTGCATTTTGAAGTACGTGAAGGGTCATCGCCGTTATGGTTGTTTTTCCATGTGACCCCCCTATTACTACTCTTTTTTTATTTTTCGTTTGTTCGTAAATGTATTCCGGATAGGAATATATTTTTAAATTAAGTTCCTGGGCCTTTTTTAGTTCTGGATTGTCTTCTCGAGCATGCATTCCAAGGATAACCGCATCGATTTCTTTTGTAATTCTACTCGCATCCCAGCCCGTTTGGGCTGGCAAAAGATTGTGTTTTTCCAATCGACTTTTTGAAGGTTCAAATATTTCATCATCGCTTCCCGTTATATGATATCCTTTTTTGTGTAAGGCTATCGCCATGTTGTGCATTGCACTTCCTCCAATTGCGATTAAATGAATCCTCATGTTTGCAAAGTTTTTTGTATTATTCAAATTTAATAGGTTGGTGTTTTTATATTTATTGTAAATCAAAAAGTTTATGAACGTATTTACTGTTGAAACTGGAAATTTTAAATTGGATGGTGGCGCTATGTTTGGAGTTGTGCCAAGAGTGATCTGGGAAAAAACAAATCCTGCAGATTCCAATAATTACTGCAACTGGGCAATGCGTTGCATGCTTATTGAAGACGGAAACAGATTGATTCTTGTGGATACTGGTATTGGAGATAAGCAGGATGAAAAGTTTTTTAGTCATTTTCACTTGAATGGAAACGCGACTTTGGAAAAGTCCTTGCATTCTCTGGGATTTCACTGCAACGACATCACTGATGTTTTAATTACTCATCTTCATTTTGATCACGTGGGCGGTGCAGTAAGAAAAGAGGGAGAAAAGTTTGCTCTTACTTTTCCTAATGCTAAATACTGGTCGAATCAAAAGCATTGGGAATGGGCCATTCAGCCCAACGATCGTGAAAAAGCATCTTTTTTGACTGAAAATATTTTGCCTATTCAAGAGTTGGGCCATTTGAATTTTATAAAAGAAGGAAACGAACTTGGAAAAAATATTGAGCTTTTAATGGTTGATGGTCATACTGAGCAACAAATGATTCCCATTGTTAATTACAAGGGAAGAAAAGTTGCCTTTTGCGCTGATTTAATTCCTTCTGTTGGCCATTTAAAGCTGCCCTACATCCCAAGCTATGATGTTCGCCCTTTGGTCACAATGCAGGAAAAAGCATCTTTTTTGGAACAGGCTTTAAAAGATAATTATGTGTTATTTTTTGAACACGACGCTTACAATGAATGTTGTACTGTAAAACAAGGTGAAAGGGGACTTAAATTAGATTCTGTTTTTAATTTAAATGAGCTTTAAATTCAGTTGTTTATTTCCACCTCCTTTTGATGATATTCGTTAATAATGCATTTGGTTTTTTGTTCTTTAACGAGATAAATACTCCCTGTATAAATAGGGATTAAACGTTCACTTATTACTTGATTTTTCGGATTAATATATTGCTTTGTTTTGTATACTTTTAATTGATGATTACCTGCTGATATTCCTGAAAGTTCGAATTTGGAACAGCAATCAAACTGCTTACCGTCCAAAGTAACCACTAACCTGTCGTGATTGAACATTCGAACTTCTAATGTTGTAGGAAGAGCTTGAGAAAAGCCCAGTATTGGAAGTATTGTAAAAAAAATAAAGAGTATTCTCATGACGGTTCTTTTGCTGTGAACAAACAAGTTTTATGCCACTTATTAAGTTTGTTATATTTGCTTCAAATTTTGAACTATGGTCAACAAATCAATGCTTAAGGCATTAGGTCCTGGAATTCTTTTTGCCTCTACCTGTATTGGTGTTTCGCATTTGGTTCAAAGTACGCGTGCTGGTGCTGAGTATGGTTTCGAGTTGGTTTGGGCAATTGTGTTGGCCAACCTTTTTAAGTATCCATTTTTTGAGTTTGCATCACGTTACGCCAATGCAACGGGAACTTCAATTATTGACGGGTACAAAAAGCTGGGTAGAGGAATTCTCTGGTTGTATCTGGTGATTACTATTGCGACTATGTTTTTTGTTTGTGCAGTTGTTACTGTAGTTACAGGTGGTTTTATGGATAATTTGTTTTCGATAACTCCAAAAATGGCAGAACTGGATGTCCACTACCCCTATCTGGTTGCTCCCATCCTCATTTTGGTTGTGTGTGTGGGAATTTTATTTGCTGGTAAATACAAGCTTCTGGACAGTATGATTAAGGTGATTGGGGCTGTATTACTGGTTTCGACTGTATTGGCTTTTTTATTGGCTCTGTTAAATGGTCCTAACGGGAGTGCGGAATTTCAAATGTTTAACTTTGATGATTCTCTACCTGTTGTTTTTTTAATTCCACTAATGGGATGGATGCCTACGGCTTTGGATTTATCCTCCTGGAACTCTTTATGGACGGTAGCGCGAATTAAGCAAACGGGGTATCATCCAAAATTAAAAGAAACTTTATTTGATTTCAACTTCGGTTATTTGGCTTCGGCTATATTGGCGTTGTTTTTTGTTACATTGGGCGCATATTTAATGTACGGAACAGGTGAATCTTTACCCAAGAGCCCTGGGCTTTTTGCTGCTAGTGTTGTTGATATGTACACTTCGGCTTTAGGAGGATGGAGCTACTGGATTATCGCTCCAGCTGCCTTTTCAATCATGTTTGGTACTGCTATTGCTGTTTTTGACGGGTATTCCCGATCGGTTGCCCGAATTGTTACTTTGTTGATGCATTCTCAAAAAAGAGAATATTTAGTGAGAGAGGATGTTGTTGATGATAATGAGATTAAGGAAAACTCTGAAAAGAAAATCGAAACTAAAAAAATTCAATACAACGCGACATTGGTTCTTTTAGCTGGAGTTGCTTTTGGAATTTTACTTTATACAGATGTGCTCAACCCAAATACAAAGTCAAAAGGGTTCAAATCCCTTGTCGATTTCACTACGGCTTTATCCTTTGTTGTAGCTCCGGTAATTGCAATCCTTAACTTAATTTTGGTTCAACGTAAATATGTTGGAGAGAATTTTGAACCTCCTGTCTGGAAAAAGGTTTTAGGTTATGCAGGTGTTGTTTTTTTATCGGCTTTCACTGTTTTTTATTTTAAAAATGTATTCTGATTTTATACCTTAAACCCTATGAAACATATCTTTATCCCAGTTGCATTTACGAAACCAATTTCTATGCATAACGTATTAAATTCCATGAAGGGTTTCTCTTTGTTTTTATTTTTTTGCGGACTTTCTTTTGCTGGTTTTTGTCAAAATGACACTACTGCTGTAAATGATTGTGAAATAAAGAAAAATGGAATTTATTATGCTCAATATGATAAAGAAACCAATCTTTACATCCGCTTTCACGACGGCGATACAGCTGTAACAACCAGTTCTACTAATAATGTTAAGTTGGCCGCTCAGTTTATAAATATAAAGTCAGGAAAAGAAATGTTGATGGGTAAGTATTTCACAAACGAAAGCAACTGCAACATAAGAATTAAGGCAAAAAACGACTACAGTAAGGTAAAAATGGACGGTTTTATTTCCAACGATAAAATCGCTTTATCGGTGGTTAATATTTTTGAAAATACTTCTCGTGATTTTGTTTTTAAGTTTTACCCAACTTCCGATTAGAGACCTTTTAATTTATTCCGGTCACAAGTGCTTAACACTTCATTAAATCAAATCGTCCAGTATTTCTTTTAAAGGTCGTACTGATTTTACATCTTCTATTGCAGGACCCGCGCACCATACTGTGTTGTATGTGGCTTTAAAGGCTGATTTTCGAATCATATTCATACCTCTTAAAGCAATGAATAGTTTGATGTATTTTTTTAACCACTTGTTCTTCTTCATTAGTTTTTCCAGCCAACTCGCTTCGGTTCCAATTTTTTGAACGTAAGGTGTATTGATTACTGTGAGGTGAGATCCCGATATTTTTGTAGATAAAACAATGTCCTTTTCACCGTAGTCAATCAATGCCTGTTTATATGCATCGGAAATTGGAGCTTCTTCTGCGGCTAAAAATATGGTCCCAACCGATACTCCGCAGGCACCCATATTAATTGCTTTGTCGATGTCCGCTTTTGTAGTTACTCCGCCGGCAGAAATAATAGGTATTGAAATGTTTTCGCTCAATTGCTTTAATAGTTCGTCTCTATCGGTTGGTCCGCAATGTCCACCTGCTTTGTTATTTACAGCGATAACTCCGTCGGCTCCCAAATCCTGTACTTTTTTTGCGTAGGTCAAATCAACAACATCGCAAAAAACTTTTATTCCTTTGGGCTTACACTTTTTTATTGTTTCCTCCGGACTACCAAGTGAGGTAATAATGTAGTCCACTTTTTCTTCAAGAAGAACCTCCAGTTGCTTTTTGTATTTTGGATTGGACTTGTTTACAATCAGATTTATCCCAAAAGGTTTGGATGTCCTTTTTTTAATATTTTGAATGGCTATCCTAAGCTCGTCGTATGTTCGATAATTCAATGCTGGAATTGCGGACGTAGCTCCATTTAAGCACGATTGAACGACCATTTCTTCATTAGAGACCAGAAACATAGGAGCAACTATTATGGGGTGATCAATACCCAACATTTCGCTTAATGAAAGCTTTTTTTGCATAACTCCCTTACGAACAGAAATGTCTTTTGTTCTAAAATAACAATTCGTACTAACTCAACGTATTTATTATTAATTGATTGCGCTTATTCATTTGATTGTACTCTTTAAAAAAGATAGGTATGAAAAAAAACATATTAATTACGGGAGTAAATGGTCAAGTTGGCACGAAACTGTTTGATTTCCTTAATCAATTAAGCGGTTATAAAATCATTTCATCCGACATTGGAGAAAACAGATACAATTTTCCTAATTACAAAAACTTAGATGTTACGGACCGGAAATCCATTACAAACGTTATTAAGAGGTATGAAATTAATGAGATATATCATTTAGCGGCTATTTTATCCAGTACGGGTGAACAAAATAACCAGTTGGCATGGGAGGTTAACATGAACGGTCTAATGAATGTTTTAAGTGCAGCTCGTGATTGTAAAGTAAGCCGGTTATTTTACCCAAGCTCTATTGCTGTATTTGGCGGACCATTTCCAAATGGCATTGCTCATCAAAACCTTCTCTCCACTCCCACTACAATGTATGGCATAAATAAATTGGCAGGTGAAAATCTGTGTAATTATTTCAGTATGAAGTTTGGTCTGGATATTCGATCATTGCGTTACCCTGGCATTATTGGGCCCGAAAACAATGCAGGTGGTGGAACTACGGATTATGCCGTAGAAATTTTTCACGATGCTGTGGAGCGGGGTTCTTACCGATGTTTTCTTTCAGAACATACTATTTTACCAATGATTTACATTGATGATGCCATTCGAGCTACTCTTGAGATTATGAAAGCGGATGAATCAAAAATCAAAATAAAAACGAGCTATAATCTGGCTGGATTTAGTTTTAGTCCTTTCCAGTTGTCGCAAGAAATAAAAAACATAATACCGAACTTTAAAATTTCGTACTATACGGATCATCGTCAAGCTATTGCCGACTCATGGCCTCAAAAAATCAATGATGATGCAGCTAAAAATGATTGGGGCTGGCAACCGAAGTTCGGGATAAGGGAAATGACATCTACTATTATTGATTCGATTACATTGAACAATTATACAAACAGTAATAGCGCCTAATGAAAAAAGTATTAAAAGAAATAAAAGAAGAACTGGGAGACTTATCCTCTAATGGTTTGTATAAGTCAGAGCGAATCATAACAAGCATGCAGTCCTCAGCCATTGAAACCGGAAGTTCCGAAGTTTTGAATTTTTGTGCGAACAATTATTTAGGACTATCAAGCGATGAAGAAGTTATCAGGGAAGCCCATAATGCTATTAATGAATGGGGATACGGCTTGTCCTCTGTCCGGTTCATATGTGGAACTCAGCGTATTCATAAGGATTTAGAGCAAAAGGTAGCTGGTTTCCTCGGCTTTGAGGATGCTATTCTTTACGCTGCTGCTTTTGATGCAAACGGTGGTTTATTCGAACCTTTACTCAATCATGAAGATGTTATCATTTCCGATGAGCTTAACCACGCATCAATTATCGATGGTATTCGTTTATGTAAAGCCAAAAGATTACGCTACAGCAACAACAATATGAATGAGCTGAAACAAAGGTTAATTGAGGCTCAGGGGGCAAGAAGAATTCTTATTGCAACCGACGGTGTATTTTCAATGGATGGCATCATTGCCGATTTGAAGTCCATTTGCGATTTAGCGGACGAATACGGGGCCTTAGTTATGGTTGATGATTCTCATGCAACAGGAGTAATTGGCAAAACAGGCAGAGGTTCAATTGAGCATTGTGATGTTATGGGTAGAGTTGATATCTTAACCGGGACTTTCGGTAAGGCACTTGGAGGTGCGAGTGGTGGATTTACAGCATCCAAAAAAGAGGTTATTGAATTATTGCGTCAAAAGTCACGTCCCTATTTGTTTTCGAATTCATTGGCCCCGATTATAACTGCTACCACAATTAAGGTAATTGATCGACTTGAAAAAAATCCTGATTTGCTGAGGAAATTGAATGAAAACACTACTTTGTTCCGTTATGAAATGATGCAGGCGGGGTTTACAATAGTACCCGGAACTCATCCCATTGTTCCGATTATGCTTTTTGATGCAAAAATCGCAGGTGAGTTTGCTCAAAAACTTCTGAATGAAAACATTTATGCAATAAGTTTCTCCTATCCTGTTGTACCTCGTGAGAAAGCAAGAATAAGGGTTCAATTGAGCGCGGAACATTCGACACATCAAATCAAAAAAGCAATAGATGCATTTACGATTATCGGTCGTGAACTAAATGTTATTGCTTAATTTAGCTTATGTTTTATTTGGTTCTGGTTTTTGTTTTATTAATTCTTGTTTTATTAATCATTAAAAGAAGACAGCTCTCCAAAAATAATGTTAGTTTAAATGAATTCCCTGAATCCTGGGTTCAATACATGCAAAACCATGTTAAATTTTATTCTAAATTAAGTTTAGGTGATCAGGAAGAATTCAAAAGCAGAATTCTGAACTTTATCAATTCAACACGTATTACCGGATATGGTTTAACCTCTGTTTCCGATATTGATCGTCTTTTGGTAGGTGTAAGTGCAATTATACCCATTTTTCGATTTAAAAACTGGGAATACAACTTTTTAACCGAAGTAATTTTATATCCGAAAGCCATTCCCGGAAGAGGCGTTTACAAAGGTTCTTACATAAATGGCCTGGTTGGTGAGGGACCTATGGAAGGACGTATGATTTTAGCGAAAACTGCCTTATATGACGGTTATTCCAATACTGCGGATTGTGTTAATGTTGGTGTCCATGAATTTGCTCACATTATTGATAAACAGGACGGTAAGATTGATGGGGTGCCTAATGTTCTTCTGGACGATTCTCAGATAGGTCCCTGGCTTGAATTGATACGCTCAAAATCGGAAGAAATTAAAACTAAAAAAGCTGGAATCAATGAATACGCGCTCACGAACGATGCTGAATTTTTTGCGGTTGTTACTGAATACTTTTTTGAAAATCCCGAAATGATGATAAAAAAACACCCTGATCTTTTTAAGGCTTTGGAGGATATGTATTCTTAGTTTTTTACCCTTTTAAAGGGGTTCCGTCTTCATTAAAATATTCGATTTCTCCAACGAGCACTCCGTTTTTGTACTCTCCTTTAGCTTTAACTTTTCCGTCGAGGTAGTATTCAACATATTTTCCATCAAGCACTCCTTCTTTGTAATGCTCCACCTTTACCACGATCAATCCTTTTGGACCAAAGTATTCAACTCTTCCATTCATTCCTTTGGATGTAAACCTTCCCTTGGAAAACAACTTTCCATTTTCATTGTAAGCAACTCGGTCACCAGAATGATTTGAACTTTTAATCCTTTCTACATTGTCGTCTGAAAGGTTGTCTTTTATGATTCGATCGCTATAGGTAACGACAAGTTTCTTTTTACCGTTTGGATGATATTCGGATATTGTACCAGATATTTGAGCATCAATCGAATACTTTTTGGGTAAAAAGAGACCTTTGTCCATAGTCATGATTCGATTGATTTCATAACTGTGTTTGAACTTTTTAATTCCCGTAAAAAAGTAAACTTCATATCTCCCTCGAATGTTCTCCTCCCAGTCGTATTGGAATTGATATTTCTCCTCATCTTCGTAAGACTTACTTTTTGGATTCGCCAATATGTAACCTATCAGATTTTTTCGGGTTTCATGATGCTTGTAGCTGATTCCTGTTTTTTGATTTTTTGCGGTAAAGGTTTCACGATAATAAACTGAACCTGATTTTTCATAATTGAGCCAGGTTCCTTTTAGTCCATATTTTGGTATTTTCATCCAGGTATCGTAAACTCTCATTACATTATTAAGCCAATTGCTGTCGATTCTATTTCTGTGGATGTAGTATTTGTAGTCAACAAATTGATTACTGTCGCAAAGAATAGTTTTACCATTTTTAACCTCTATACTGTTGCAAATGTATTTTGCGGTATCGTTACGAACCTGGAGAAAGAGTGTCCCGTTCGCCTGAGGGTCTGTGTAATGAGTAATTGTTTCAGTTTGTCCAAAACCATTAACAGCGCCAAAAAAGAATGCCAAAAAGTATGGGTTTTTCAAAACATTTATTCTTTGGTTCTCTTTAGCTACGGTAAAATTTTAATCTTGTTCCAAATGTGAAACTTGAGAAATCGTTGAGAAAAACTTCTTATCAATGCGGATTCAAGAACATTTATTCATGATATTTACATTTTATATTTGACATTTATCTTGTGTTACTTCTTATTTTATCGATATTTTTTCTTGGTTTAGTATTAAAAATATTAAAGCGTTACGGAGTTAAAAAACATAAGATTATTGCTCAAAAAAGGTACTTTCAAAGTATTTTCTCACCAAAAGACGGCTTCAAAATCTCTCAAAAGGCAAGGAAAAACAAAACAAAGAACAATATACTGGATGATATTTGAAAAAATTAATTTAATATTGATATCGTCAGTATTTAATCTTATAAAGTTTTAATCATGAAAAAAATATGTTTTATCGCTTTAATCGCTTTTTTTACAAGTACTCTTAAAGCTCAATCGGACTTTACGGTTCCCTATAATTATAAATTAAAAGAAAAAGGTGACTACGATAAGTATAAAAATGATGTCGTAAAAGCTACGGAATGGCTCATAAAAACTCCCTCAAATGAAGAACCCAACAAAAGAGTTAACGTAAACAAATTCATTATGAAGTGGGTTGATGGAAGCCCTACTGTAACGATCGAAATTAACAAGCTCGTTTTATTCTACACTTCACCTGATTATTTTCCAATTCTTGTCGGAGCATGGTCATCAGAATATATTAAAAATGAAAACTATGACGATAAAATAGCAGGAGCTCTTGCCGGAATCGAAGCTGTAATTGAATATTATGAAAATAATGCTGATCGACTTAAAAAAAGTAAGTTGATTAAAAAGTACATTAACCTAAAGAAAAAAGGTAAGTTAAAAAGTTATCTAGAAAAGAAAATGAAATAATGTTTTGTTTTGTTGGCTGATAGTATGTGCTTGACATCTGCTTCTTGAAACAAATTGAATTTGTTTTTAAATTTTTGATTCCTTAGATGCAGATGTATTTGTTATTTGATATTTTTGCTTAATGCAAAAAATATTTTCCACTACTATCCTTTTCTCTTTTATATTTATTTTCTTTTTAAGCTGTTCTTCCAGAAGCGTTGTTCTGGATTCGAATATCGTACTGGATTTTGAGTCAAAATCGTATACCGATTCAACGGTGGCTGCCTGCGATGGAAAGCTTGTGAAAAGCACCTTTTTTTCGGGTGAAAGTTGCTTAAGTCTCCCTGAGAAAAAACAGCGTTTAAAACTAGAGGTTTCTTTAAAATCAAAAAACATATATAAAATTTCCTGTTGGAAACAAGGAGACGTTAGAATAAAATCAAACCTTAAGCACAATGGCGAAAATGTTGATTTAAAAGAGAAGCTTAGTTACATTAAAAAGAAAGGTTGGGAAAAAATAGAACTTATTATTAATACGGCATGGTGGGATACTACTGCATATGCTGTTGTGGTTTTTGAAAACATTGGAAGTGGTCAGGCTTTTGTTGACGATGTTGTCGTTGAAAAAATTAAGGGGGACAAACCCGATTATTCCTTTGAAATAAAAAACAAGGATATTGAAAGGTTACTGGCGTTTCGAAACAATGCCTTTCACTCCCCCTATATTAAAGCAAAAAACAAACAGAAAATCAAGGCTGAATTAAACGACAAGCCTGTAAAGTTTAAGTTAAAAGGCGATTGGACCGATCATATTACATCAGGAATATGGTCTTTCAAAACTTATGGTGAAGAACCCATTACGGGAGATTCAAAAACACTTACTTTTCAAAATGTTAAAACCAGAAACCTCTTAAAAGAATGGGTGTTCATTAATTTATGTAAAACTGCAGGAATCATTACACCCAACTATGAAATCGTTACCGTTTCTGTAAATAATGGAACTCCTTACGTTTGCGCTTTAGAAGAAAATTTCTCGGATAATTTCATCCAGAGAAAAAGAGGGTACTCTGCACCTGTTTTAAGGCTTTACGAGGATTTCCTTTTTCCTCACTGGGTATATGGATGGGGAAATAAAAATGTTGTTTTACCTGAAATTAATCACTCATACATTTATTGTTTTGACACAAAAAAATACAGCGAGGAGGGATTTAAAAATAAATTTAATGAACACGCTGAAAAGCTAAGACAGTTCATTAAGAATGACTCAATTCTTCATCTTATTGATCAAGAAAAATGGGCTGAATTTCTAGCCATACAGGCTCTAACCAAATCATACCATAACCTCACCTGGCACAACACGAGATGGTTTGTTAACGACAAAGGTTTAATTGAACCGGTAGCATACGACGGAAATACTCAAAACGGTGAAGCTGAACATTGGTTTGGTGGTTTATACGGAGACTTGAATCGTTACATGAAAACAGGTTCAACCGTTGCGATTAATTTTAACAATAAACTCTTCATGAGTGAAGAGTTTATGAAACTGTATAAATCTAAATTGGAATTATATTCAAATGAAGATTTTTTAAAAGAAAAACTGTCTCTTTTTTCAGATAAGATGGAAAAATCATTAAAAAAAATACAGCTTTATTATGACTATGTATACACAACTGACTATTTGTTCGTGTCTGCAAATAAACTTAAAAAGGAACTAAAAAACATTGATAACTCCAATTGGATTGGAAAAGAGCATATTTTCAATGTTGATTTTAAAGTAGGCGATGCACCTCTTAATAAATTATATGCTGAAAACTTAATTCGAGGATATATTAACGGGAAAAAATTAAGAATTGTAAACGGAACTTCAGAGGAGGTTAGTTTTTTTGATACAGAAAAACAAAATGCATTTACTATTGGTCCTAACGATGAAATTACAATTGATTACTCAAAAAATGCAAAATGGTTTTTTGAGGTTGAAAGCAAAAAATTAAAATTAGAAATGGTAGCCTGGATGCCACTTAAATAGCGACAAAGAGTTTTTCCTTTAAAAGAAAGGAATCAGTACTTTTTAATAATAAATTCAACACGTCTGTTGAACGCCCTACCCTTTTCTGTTGCGTTTGATTTATTTGGCTTGGTTTGACCAAAGCCTTTTGCCGAAAGTCTCTCGGGTGAAATTCCACTTGAAATTAAAAACTTCATTACTGCATCTGCACGATTTTGAGACAACAAGAGATTCTTTTTCGAGTCTCCAACGTTGTCGGTATGACCATGGATTTCAATTTGCATCGTGGATTTCAACTTTAAGTAATTTACCAATTCATCCAATATATCCATACTTTTTCCATTCAATACAAACGAATTGGTTGCAAAATTAACTTCGTTCAAACGTATCGGTTTATCCTTAGACAGCGTCTCTATTTTAATAGGCTCTTTCGGATATATCTTTTTGGCTCCATCAACTTCATCTGGATCTATTTCTACTACTTTCGTGGAGAAAGCTTTACCATCTCCGGTCGCGGAAACTACAAAACGTTGCTTTTCATTTCCCTCATTTTTCATTGGGACCACTTTCTGCTCACCGTTAACATCAACTATTTCATGGTCTGATGGAACAACTACATCTTTACCTTCAATTTCTCGAACTTTGTCGCTTTTCTTTATTACTTCTTCCTTTCCATTGATTTCAGCAATTCTTTCATCTTTAGCAATGACTTGTTCTTTTTTATTCACGGACACTATTTTTCCTCCAGGGGGAACAATTACTTCTTTATCCCCTATTTTTTTCACCTCACTTCCGTAATCCGCTTCCACATCTTCCCCATTTACTGTTAAACTAATTTTTTCTGGTTCGATTTCCTTCTTATCCGGATCTTTTACGGGCATAACTACAACATACTCACCTGTCTCTTCGTCAACCAAACCTTCATGAACTTCACCTGTGGATTTATCGGTTACTGAAATTTTACCATTTTTGACAGGAATGCCATTTTCGTCTTTAAGATTTCCTTTCATCATCACTACTTTTTCTGGTCGCGCATTTTTGTGCAATCCAAAAGAAACTAAATTAAGACCACCTGTAGATGCATTTCCTTGATCACCACGGGTAAAATATGCTGTTTTCCCATCCAGGCTTACAATTAATCCATGTTCGTCTTTTTCGGTGTTAATTGGATATCCAATATTTTTTGGTTTTATCCAGTTTCCATTTTTGTCCATTCGTGTGTAATAAATATCATAACCTCCTACTCCAGGATGACCGTTGGAAGCAAAATAAAGGGTTTTACTATCGGTGTGAAGAAATGGTGTTTTTTCCTGACCTTTTGTATTCACCAATGGTCCTAAGTTTTTTGGAGGTCCCCACCTACCGTTTTCATCTTTAATTGTGTAAAATAAGTCCAACGTATAGGTTTCTTCTCCTTCTTTCCCAAAAGTTGTACTTGATAATCGCGCCGAGGAAAAAACCATAAGGTTACCATCAGAGGATATCGTTGGCTGGCCTTCCCAAGTTGCTTCTCCTTGTTCATTGTTTATACTTCCAACTGGTTTCAAAGGACCCCACTGACCATTTTTATATTTTGTTTTCATCAACTCTGTATTGGTATAACCATTTCCTCTTAGAGGGATAAATAAAATATTGGCTGTTATATACATTGTTTTGTTATCGGGGGTTAAACACGCCCCTCCCAAGCCCTTCAATTTATTGTTTCCTCCAACATTCAATAGAGGCTGCATATACATATTAAAGGGTTTGGTCAACGCCATTCCTCTTGAAAATGAATCAATAGTCATAGCTTTACTTCTGGTAAAATATTCTTTTCCATCATTTCCCGGAGTACCTACGGGCAGTGTTATATCGGGTGATGTATTTCGTTTTCGAGTAAAATAAGCCCATTCATTATCCGGCGATAACATGGGTAAATACTCATCATGTTCAGTTGACACTCCTTTAACATCTTTTGGATTAAAATCTACAGGATTGGCTAAAAGTTCTTTTTTTACAAAAAACTCATCTCGAAGCTGTGTTGCAATTTTTTTGTATTCTCTTGGAGGTTCGGATTCATTCTCTAAATAACTTTTAAAATAAACTGCCGCTAAAGAATCATTTCCATCCTCATGATTCATTCTTCCAAGCCAGTAATATGCCAAATGACCTTGATATGCAGGACAGGTTTCAGAAAGCTTTGTGAACCATTCTTTTGCGCTGTCCCTTACATTTATTTTCAAGCCCGGATTCATTTTTTTGTATGAGCTTTTATGATAGTGCCCGGCAATAAATGCGATGAGTTCAGGGTATCCGCTGTATTTATCAACCAATTCTTTCATTTTACGGATTGTCCCACTACGATCCATGGGATAATCATAATCACGCATTTTTTTAAATTTCTTTTCGGCTTTTTTATTGGAATATTCAGCACAGTTTCCTTTACCTTGACCAAGTATGGTTAAACTGGATAAAAAACATATTGCAACTAAAACTTTTTTCACTGTTAATTTACGTTATAGGTTTGACGAAAAAACAACAACATTTGTTTAAATTATATTTGTTTTTTTTGTTGCAGTTAAAATTATTGACCAAATCGGTCCTTTAATAATCCTTTCGCCTTATTTTTAATATTTTCCTTCGCTTCTTCTTTTGCTTTCTCTGTTTCTTCTTTTAACTTTTCTTCTGCTTCTTTTTTCAACTTATCGGCCTCAGACTTTGCTTTTGCTTCTGCTTCATTTTTTAATTTTTCCGCATCTTTTTTAACTTTTAACTTTGCCTCATCCAGTTCTTTTTTTGCCTTGTCTTTAATTTTATTTATTTGTTCACTAATCAATTTTTTTTCATCATTTTTTTGTGATTCATCATTAGAGATTTTTCCAAAGGAAGCTTTATAAACAGGATTTCTGGAGGTACCCGTAACCAATACATCAACGTTCATATATTCACCTAATGAAATATTTATGCCGTTTTTACTCGCTATACTTTGAATTAATCCTGCAGTATTATTTACAGCGCTTCCCAATTCCTCAACAGGTATTTTTAATGCATAATTGTAATTTATATTACCATCAAAAGTAGAATAACCACTAACTTTTCCTTTTACTTTTCCCAAATTCAAATCAAAAGGATGTGTATGTAATTTCCCATTTATAAATTCATACTTTACTGTAATATCTTCTACATCTAAATTGGAAAAGTTCTTATTTTTTAGTCCTAAGCTTTTAACTATATTTTGCCACATTTCGGTTTCCGCAAAGCCTAAGTTGGTGGTTTTTAAAAAACCCTTCCCGTTCATTTTACTGTATACGGGAGCTAAAGTGTCATCGAGCTCTGTAAAAAAATTAAGCTCTGTATGAAATTCACCATTTGTATTTTGAGCAACCGGAATCATTTTTTTAATCGGGTTAAATGCCATATAAGCCTCTTTTATTTCCATTTCATCAATGGTCAGCTGTAATTTTGTTGATGGATGCGACAAATTCTGCGTATTGTACTCTCCATCAAGACTAATTAATCCATGATAAATCTTCATTGATGCTTTATGAAAATGAGCAATTCCTTTTTCCAGTTTCACTTCTCCTTTAAAGTCCTTAATGGGCATTTCATCAAAATCAATTTCTTTAAAAATTGTATTTAAGGTGAAGTTTATGTTTTTAGGAATTTCAATAATTTCCAATGGTGCCTCATATGAAGAATCTAAAGACTCTTCGACATTATTGATGGCTGATGCAACCTCGTCATCGGTTGCTAACGTATCGTCAACTGCCCATTCATTTAAATCGAAAAAATCAGATTGAACAGTTAGTTCTCCAACAAGTACGGAATCATGGAAAAAATAAGGCAAAATGTTATCGATTCGACCGTTGGCTTTGAGGTCACTTTCACCTATTTGCATATCGAAATTACTTACTTCAAAATGATCGGGGGAAAAATTAAGATACCCTGTTTTTATAAGGGTTGAAGGAAGCTCCTTTGATGTATAAATCAACTCATCCAGAATTATACTTCCTTCTGATTTAAACTCTTCGTATTTCTCGTTTTCAATTGAGCTTAACAACCCTCCAAATTCAAAATTAGCGTTAATTATTCCTTTATACTGATCTCCTTCCTCTATTGGGATTGCATCGGCTAATTTTTGTAAATCAAGCTTTGAATGGACCTCTCCTTTTATTTTCGGATCGGATTCAATTTGTGACACAAAAAATTTCACATCAATTGGATTTTTGGAAATTTCCAAATGAAGCAGTTTCAAGTCAACCGTGGTATGATCCAACTCTCCCGTTTTGTTATCAATGGCTAAATCGATGTTTATATTCTCAATGGATTCTGGTAAATCTGGATAATGAACAAAAGCATTGTTCACTCCAAAGTCAATATCAAACCCGGGTAAAACATCATCGTTCATTTTTCCTTTTATGTGTGCCAGGAGGTTAAATTCTCCTTTTGTTTCAACACTTTCCAAATCCGTTAAAAATGATGCAGGAGTTATGGAATAAACATCTTTAAACTTGTTGTCTTTGGCTTGAATGGTCAAATCAAAGTCCATATCATCGGGCATTGCCACATCTCCTTGAACTCCTAATTTTAAATTGTTAAGCTGGATGGTGTTTTCCTTAAAATGAAAAGCCATTTTTGATAAATCGGCCGACATCTGAATTTTAGATTCTAAAATCATTTTATCGGCTAATCGCTCTCCATCAATATCACAAATAATTGATTCGATTCCAGTGGTTAAATTAATTTCAGAAGAGTCATTTATCAAATGTATACTACCGGATTGATTCAGCCCCTTGATCATGGCAACAGTCTTTGACTCCAAATCGACATAGGATAAATTGATATTTGTCAATTTAAATGATTTTAATCCCGCAATGAATTTTCCTGATTCTTTTGAACCTGTTGAAATCTCTTCATTTATTGTTTTCTCCTCTTCAATTGATATTGAATCCTCAAGGGCTATATCCCAATTTGACGTTCCATCCTTTAAAACTTTAGCGTTCGCTGTTAAATCGGATACGTTTAAATTGGATATAACATACTCACCATCGAATACGCTCCACAAATTCAAATCAAGATTAATGTTTCCAATGTGTGCAAGTGTGTCGCCTTCAAATGGCACTCTATTGATTAAACTGATGTCGTTGATTTCAAATTTGAATTTTGGGAAGGAGCTTATTAAGGAAAGGTCAGTTTCTCCAAAATCAAGCTTTGCGCTTATTGATTCATTAGCATATTGCTTTACTTTTTCGAGAATTTGTCCTTTAAATAAAATGGGCGTAATCAATAGAGCCAAAATCAAAAGGATGATAATTGTTGCGAGATATTTGATTATTTTTTTTAAGATTTTCATGTAGTTGTATTTACAGATTAATTCTAACGCTTACTCATCCAATTTATTTTTAAATTTCGAACCAATTACTGTTGCTACCATTGCATCGCCTGTAACATTAACAACTGTTCTACACATGTCTAATAATGTATCTACTCCTATTATCAAAGCTATACCAACCATTGGAACACCCAATTGACCCAAAACAATGGCCAACATTACCATTCCTGCTCCTGGAACTGCCGCAGACCCTATACTTGCTAATGTTGCAGTTAAAACAATAGAGAGCTGATCCATTAAACCCAAATCCATTTGATATACATTGGCTATAAAAACTGCTGCTACTGCCTGATAGCAGCTGGTACCATCCATATTTATTGTCGCACCTAAAGGAAGTACAAAGCTGGTGACTTCTTTATCTACACCTACTTTATTTTTAACACATTCCATATTTACAGGAAGAGCTGCAGCGCTGGACCTTGTTGAAAAAGCAAGTAGCTGAGCTGGAGCAATTCCTTTCAAAAAATCAATAGGCTTTTTCTTACCAAAAAAATAGGCAAGGACAACAGAAATAATAATAACAATTAATAAAGCAATAATCACGGTAAATGAATATTCACCAATTGCTACAATTAATTCACCGAAATTCTCACTGTTTTGAACAAATACATTTGCAATTAAAGCAAATGTTCCCAAAGGAGCTAAATACATTAAATAATCTACTATTTTTAGAATTACTTCGTTTGTGCCTTCAAAAAACCGCTTAACAGGACTTGCTTTTTCTTTGTTTATTGAAAGTAACGCAACACCAAACAGAACCGCAAAGAAAATTACTTGCAGCATGTTTTCGTTTTTTGTTGCCGCATCAAAAACATTTTTAGGAACTAAATTCACCAAAAATTGAAGTGGCCCATGTTTTTTTACCGTTTCAGCATTGGAAATATTTTCGCCTGCTTTATCTGTATAGGATTGAATTATTTCTTTAGCTGTTTCAAGAGAAATTGCTTCCCATGGTTTAAAAAGATTTACAATGATTAATCCACAAGTTATTGCTATAACTGTTGTGAGTAAATACATTCCAATAGTTTTACCTCCCATTTTTCCGAGTTTAGCAATATTGCTAAGGGAGGCAATTCCATTAACTAGAGAAAAAAGTACTAAAGGAACGGCAATGAGTTTTAAACTGTTTAGAAAAATCTCTCCCCAGGGTTTAATCCAGTTGGATGTAAACACCTTAAATTGCTCCGTTTCTTCGGCAAATAAG
>TARA_B100000674_G_scaffold491283_1_pt1 | contig 40271 bp, 48 predicted proteins | sample TARA_B100000674 | Tara Oceans TARA_B100000674 (sample SAMEA2622759) | marine metagenome | biome: marine biome (ENVO:00000447); feature: surface water layer (ENVO:00002042); material: "saline water (ENVO:00002010), including plankton (ENVO:xxxxxxxx)" | depth 5 m | reverse complement strand
GCCGCCAGCGTTCAATCTGAGCCAGGATCAAACTCTTCAGTTTAATCTTAGGTAGTCGCTTATGGCGACCAATCTTGGCTCAACTTAGAATCTTCGATTGAAGATGCCTCGTTGATATTTTTTGGCCATTTCGGCACATCAACGGAGCACCCACACAAATTACTTGATCTAATTGTTAAAGAGCCGCGTTGAATTTTCAACGCGCAGACAGTCAATTATGAGAGCCTTATGGTTTTCTGTCAATCAATCTATGGTAATAATTTGGTAATAATTGGTAAATTTTCAGAAGAAAATTTAGTGAAAAAATTGGTCAGACGAATTCAACTCAACGATATTTTAGCGAATCTTCTTTTTCCTACCTGGCATACCGAAACCTTGTTTGATTGTAACTTTATGTTTTTGTCCATAATTTTTACTCCATTTACCTTAACAGCTCCTTGCTCAATCATTCTAAAAGCTTCTGATGTGCTTGCCACAAGTTCTGCTTCCTTCAGGGCTTGTGCCAAACCAAGGCCGCCATGAGGACTGTTAAATTTGTATTCTGTTAGGTTTTCAGGAATCTCTCCCTTTTTGAATTGTGCTATGAAGTTTTCACGGGCTTTTTTAGCTTGACCTCTATCGTAGAAACGTTCAACAATTTCTTCTCCAAGCAAAAATTTAATATCTCTTGGATTTACCCCATCATCAACCTGCGTTTTCAATTTTTCTATTTCAGAATTAGAGCGAAAACTCAATAAGTCATAATAACGCCACATTAGATTGTCAGATATCGACATTAATTTCCCAAACATTTGATCCGGGGGGTCGTTGACCGCAATAAAATTTCCCAAAGATTTTGACATTTTTTGAATACCATCTAAACCTTCTAGAATCGGTAAGGTAATTACAACCTGAGGTTCCATTTGTCGAGCAGCCATTAACTGGCGACCCATCAGCAAATTAAACTTTTGATCGGTGCCTCCGAGTTCGATGTCTGACCTTAGAACGACCGAATCATAAGCCTGAATCAATGGGTATAAAAATTCATGAATTCCTATACTCTGATTGCCCTTATATCTCTTACTAAAATCATCCCTCTCAAGCATTCTTGCGACTGTAGCGCCAGTGGCAATCTTCAAAACCTCACTTGCTTTCATCTCATTCATCCAGCTTGAGTTGAATTCGACATGGGTCTTATTTGAGTCCAATATTTTAAAAATTTGGCTTTTGTATGTCTCCGCATTTTGTTTGACTTCGTCTTTGGACAAAGGTGGGCGAGTTTGGCTCTTTCCTGATGGATCGCCAATCATTCCAGTAAAGTCCCCTATAAGGAAATAGACTTCATGCCCTAAATCTTGAAATTGTTTCATCTTATTAAAGAGGACTGTATGACCTAAGTGTAAATCAGGCGCCGTCGGGTCAAAACCAGCTTTAATTCTTAATGGTTTTGATTTATTCAATTTTTTTATTAACTCTTCCTCGACAAGAATTTCATCCACACCTGTGGAAATTAATTCGAGAGATTCGTTATTGGATAACATGTAGTAATTCCCAATTCTTAATAAAGTTTTAAAATCTAACAGATTTTATGCAACATATCTTTTCAAAAACCCTAATTCCTGACTATTCATTACAGAATTGTTGCTTTTTCTGCCATAATTACGAAAATATTTCAGGACTTTTCATAAACCTTGATTCGAGATTATAAAATCAACTCAAAAATAAAGAAAAGCCGCAATGGAAGAGGTTATGGCCAGATTGTGCTCTATTTCTTTTTGCTCTCAACAGTTTTATGGGTAATCTACTTACAAATACCCAAAGACGTCTTTTCTCCGCAAGAAGTGTCGCCTGATGGAGGAAGTGTAATTAAGTTGAAAAAAAGGATAAGCCAATCATTAGAACTACCAAAAAAAATTTTAAACAAATCACCAGAAAAAATTAATAGAGAAAAGTTAGAGCCAGAGATTCAAATTGATGAAAATTTGATAGAACATAAGGTAATTATCGGAGAATCCCTTGCATCAATTTTTCAAAAATATGCATTAAGTCCACAGCTGCTGCATAAAATCTTGAACAGTGGTAAAGAAGCAAAAAAATTAGCGAAAATTAAACCTGGTCAAACATTAAAGATTCTCATCAATCAACCTAATACAATCAAGGAGCTCGAATTAGTTCTATCGCCAATCCAAAGTATAAAAATCACTAAAAATGGAAGTGAATTTTTATCGGAGGGATTCCTAAAAAACACCGAAAAAAGATTGTCTTCTGCAGCTGGGATAATAGAATCATCGCTCTTTGTAGCTGGTCAAAAATCTGGATTAAGTGATGCTCAAATTATGGAGATGGCTACCCTTTTTGGATGGGATATTGATTTTGCACTTGAAATTAGATCCGGCGATAAGTTTAGGCTTATTTATGAAGAGGAATATATCGATGGTGAAAAATACAAAAATGGAGCTATTCTCGCTGCAGAATTTATCAATAAAGGGAAATCCTATAATGCTTTTCAATTTACGAGCGATAATGGTGAAGTAAACTACTATGATTCCGAGGGACGCAGTAAGAAAAGGGCTTTTATTCGAACTCCCATCAAATTTGCAAGGGTAAGCTCTCGTTTTTCGAAAAGACGATGGCACCCTGTGCTAAAAAAATGGCGTCCCCATAAAGGGGTAGACTATGCCGCTCCAACTGGCACACCTATAAGAGCGACAGGCGCTGGTAAAGTGATATTTCGAGGCTGGAAAAGTGGCTATGGCAGATTAATAATTGTGCAACATGGAGGCGTTTATACAACCGTATATGCTCATATGTCGAGATTCTCAAAAAAAGTAAAGTTACACTCGAGGGTGAAACAAGGTCAAACAATTGGATATGTTGGGCAAACAGGTTTAGCAACGGGTCCGCATTTGCACTATGAATTTAGGATAAATGGTGTGCATAGGAATCCCTTGACTGTGAATTTACCAAAGGCAGAGCCACTACCAAGGGAAATTTTTATAAATTTTCAAAGGCAAATAAAGCAACTAGCTTTAAGGTTAGAAAAAATATCCGCTCATGATTATTTTGTAAAAAAAGTTAGCGATAAAAGGTAGTAAATAAAATGTCAGAACTGTATATCGGCCTAAATTCAGGAACTAGCATGGATAGTATCGATGCAGTCTTAGTAGATTTTAGTCCCGATAAGCCAAATATCTTAATTGCAAAGTCTTATGCTTATTCGCAAAGTCTAAAAAATCAGCTTTTATCCGCCTCAAATGGCAGTCTTCATACCCCAGCTAAAATTGCAGAACTAGACGTCTTAGTTGGAAAAGCTTTCGCAGAGGCATGCAATAAATTAATTGACGGTTACCCCAAGGAAGAAATTCGTGCCATTGGGTCTCATGGTCAGACAGTTTCTCACAACCCGGATAGTTCCCCTGGTTCTACTCTTCAGCTTGGGTGCCCAGCGCAAATAAGTGAAATCACACAAATTACTACTATATCTGATTTCAGAAAAAGAGATATTGCGGCAGGAGGGCAAGGCGCGCCCCTGATGCCCGCATTTCACAAAGAATACTTCTCTAGTGATATTGAAAATAGAGTGATTTTAAATATAGGAGGTATAGCTAATATTACATTCATTCCTACAAATGATTCACAACTAGTATTGGGCTTTGATTCTGGGCCTGGTAATTGTTTAATGGATAAATTTATAAAAAAGGAAAAAGGATTTCATTTTGACAAAGACGGTATGTTTGCTTCAAAAGGAATTGTAAATGAAAAGCTTCTGTCAAGTCTCTTTAATGATAAATATTTTACTAAAGGCCTGCCAAAAAGTACCGGTACCGATTATTTTAATATTTCATGGCTAGACGAAAAAATTAAAGACTTTGATATAGACAAAAAAGATATTCAAGCAACCTTACTTCAACTTACCATACTTTCCATCTCATCCTCAATACGGAACCATTGCTCCCCATACCCCTCAAAAATTTTTGTGTGTGGGGGTGGTGCGAAAAATAACGAACTAATAAAAAGATTGGAAGAAAGTATGACTTGTGAGGTTTGTTTAACTGGAGAGCTAGGAATAGAGGTGGACTGGGTCGAACCGGTTGGTTTTGCATGGCTAGCTCGACAAAACCTAAAAAGTTTGCCTGGGAATGTACCAAGCGTTACGGGCGCTAATGGCCAAAGAATTTTGGGGACCATAACTCCCAAGTAAGAACCACAACCCGAAGATCTATCGCTTCGAAACAGTTTGAGCGAAATCTATTAAACTGGCTACTTATGGTCTATGGAGAAAATGAAGAGCCACAGCCACATGTGGTAGCTGCATTTGGATTTCTTATAACAAATTGAGCGCCTTGCAAACCTTCGCTGTAATCAACTTCGGCGCCCATGAGGTACTGGACGCTCATCGGGTCAATTAGAAGCGTAACTCCATCGGTAACAACCCTTTCGTCCCCGTCATTGACATTCTCGTCAAAGGTAAAACCATATTGGAAGCCAGAGCAACCTCCGCCCTGAACATAAATGCGCAACATTAAGTCGGGATTCCCCTCCTCCTGTATGAGCTCAGATACTTTTTTCGCAGCAGCTCCAGTGAAAACTAGAGATTGATGCTCATCTACGATGTCACTACTAGCTTCAGTCATTTTAGATTTTACCTTTATCAAATTTCGATGATTCGAATCAACAATATAAAGTATGCGGCATTAAACTAAATTCCGTCAAGTATCAGTTGTTTAAGTCAGCAAAGTCGTCTGAAAGTTCAATATTCGCTTCTAATTCCTCGATTTCCTCCTTGTCATCGCTATGAACTAAATTCCCATTTACTTCAGCGCCCATAGCCATTTCGAGTAAATTATAGTGAACCGTTCCATATACCTTAGCTTTTTCTGCTAATACAACTCGCACTTTAGAAAATATGTCCCCTGTAACTCTTCCGTTTAACGTAACGAAATCAGCCTCAACATCGCCCTCGATAGAGCCATTTTCACCGATGATCACCGAAGTAATTGAATCTTTTTCTCCAAAAATATTTCCATTTACTTTTCCATCAATATGGACACCGCCGCCAAACCGAAATTCTCCATCTATAACCACGCTGTGATTGAGGACAGTTGAAACCTTCGGCATTTTAGATTTTTTCCTTTTCATTTTTCCCCCTTTCGATGTTCGTCTATAAGTTTCCTATTTTCCATGGAAAAGATTCTTCAGATATTTCAAAAAGATTTCCATCTGGGATCATCTCAATATGAAAAATTTTTGGAGTAAAATTAATAGGAATTTTAAACTCCCCTCTAAAGGTTTGGAAATGCTTGAATCTTATATTTTCGCTAATTTTATTAATTCCAAGTTTTTTATGATCAAGTATTGATTTTTTATTACCTTGAATCCCAGATACTTTAATCTTTATTTTACCAGTAACAACTTTTTTGCTTTTACTTCTCTTAGATATTTGAAAGGAATACCTATAGGCTTCCTTTTTAGCTAGTTTATCTATATTAATCTTTACTGCTCTCAAAGAATTGATGCTTCCCGAGGCAAGGCTCTTATAAAACTCTATTTGTTTTCTCAATTCTAGTTGCGAATCTTGCAAACTAATTAATTCTTCACGAACCTTTAATATTGCGGCTTCGCTTATTTTTTTTGACTTTTCAACAAGGACATATTTGCTTTTTAATTTTTCAAGCTCCTGACTTATGCCTTCCTCTCGGCCTATTAAATTAGCTATTATGGACTCTTGTTCGATCAAACGGACACTGGCATGCTCCTGACCTAATAAATAACTTTGCCAAAGAGCGACTACGCCGAGTAAAAATATGATTATCGAAAGAAACTTTTTCAGCCGATAATCTGAAGATATGATTTTTGGTTTTTTTATTTTTCGAGACATCTCACTAAGGCACTAAAGCGAATTGATCCAATCCTGCTGTCTCTTTAAAACCAAACATAATGTTCATATTCTGAACTGCTTGCCCAGACGCTCCTTTCACTAAATTATCTATAACTGATAATATGATTAATGAATTCGTATCTGTTTGCTTATGCAGTGATATTTGACAAATATTAGACCCTCTTACACTCGCTGTCTCGGGGTGCTCACCTAGTGGTAATAACTTTACAAAATTCTCATTCTTGAAAGCTTCGTAATATAGAGCATGAGTCTCTGATAAATGAAGTGATGAGTCACAGTATAGTGTCGCATGGATACCTCTAATCATGGGCACTAAATGAGGAACAAACGTTAAATTTATATTCTTTTCTGAAACTGCTTCCATTGCCTGTTCAATTTCAGGTTTATGACGATGTCCAGCAACATTATAAGCTCTAAAATTTTCACTCAATTCACTCATAAGAATCTTTGAATTTAGATTTTTACCGGCCCCACTTACACCTGATTTGCAATCTGCGATCAAAGTATTTGTTTTAATGCTTTTGTTTTTTAGCAATGGCAAAAAACCCAAAATTGTTGCAGTTGGGTAACAGCCTGGATTAGCCACTAAATTGGCAGAAGATATGACTTGTCGATTAATTTCAGGTAATCCATAAACTGCTTGCTCCAAGAAATCATGGCATTGATGCTCCATTTCGTACCATTTCTCAAAAATATGTGCATCTTTAATACGAAAGTCAGCAGAGAGATCGATAACTCTACAGCCTCTGGAAATCAATGTAGGCACTGACTTCATAGCAATGCCGTTTGGCGTAGCAAAAAAAATTAAATCGCATTCCGAAAGTTCATCTATCTCGGGCTCACTGAATTTGAGATCAATTAGTCCATGTAAGCTAGGATATACCTCCCTAACCTGCATCCCTGATTCGGTTCGTGAGGTGATTATTTTTACTTGAGCATTGGGATGATTTGCAAGGAGCCGCAAAAGCTCAATGCCTGTATATCCTGTGCCGCCGACAATACCAACGCTAATCATAATTTTCTCTATTATTCACTATTAAAATCTTATCATACTGCTAATTCTAGAACCTTTCTCGGTTAAATGGAGTATTTACTGATAAACTAATTATAAGAGCTATAAGAAGGTTGTCAAAATGATTGGAGCGATACAGAGAATAAAACAAGTTATTCTTTCTCTTTCAAATTGGAAGTTAGGCATTACTTTTTCCATCGGCGCAATTTGTGTTGGAATAGCGTGTGTTATTTTTGCAGAAGCGGCTGAGTTAGCCAATCATCTTTTTTTAAGTTTTGCGAAAAAATATCCTTATTTACCATTAGTAATTACCCCTCTATCTATGACAGCTATAGTTTGGCTAACTATAAAATTTTTCCCAGGCGCTCAAGGAAGTGGGATTCCTCAAGCTATCGCTGCACTTAATACCAAAACAAAAGTGGGTCTTTTATCGATACGAATAGCCGTTGGTAAAATAATTCTTACAGTACTCGGTCTTTTAGCTGGTGGTTCAATTGGTAGAGAGGGACCATCTGTTCATGTTGGTTCGTCCATCATGTATAGCCTGAGTCGATTTATAAAATTTCCTCGCCATTATTTTGAAAAAGCGCTCATCTTAGCTGGGGGAGCCGCCGGTATAGCAGCAGCCTTTAATACCCCACTTGCAGGCATAGTTTTTGCTATCGAGGAGATGAATCGTGGTTTTGAAAAAAGAATAACGACTATCATCATCATAGCTGTCATTATTGCTGGAGGGACAGCCTCTTTAATTTTAGGGCCGTACCACTACTTCGAGAATGCTAATTCAAATGCTTCTAACGATCTAAGTATTTGGATTGCTGCAATAGTATGTGGTGCTATCGGAGGAATATTGGGTGGCGCCTTTGCTAATATTTTAATAAGCGGAAGTCAGAGAATTGCGCCCATTGCAAGAAAAACCCCACTTCGGATTGCTTTTATTGCAGGCCTATGTCTGGCTATAGTTGCATTTCTCTCTGATTATTCAGCCAGTGGTACAGGCTATTTAGAAGCTAAGAATATTATAGAAAACAATTACTATGACCCTTGGTATCCATTGAATAAGTTTTTAGCTACGATCGCAACCTACTTAACTGGAATACCAGGAGGAATTTTTGCCCCCTCCTTAGCTACAGGCGCTGGCATAGGTGCAAACTTAGCAGAATGGTTTAATATAGCTCCTTTCTCGGTGATGGTTCTGCTAGGTATGGCTAGTTACTTTTCTGGGGTCGTGCAATCACCATTAACAGCCTTTATTATAGTAATTGAAATGACAACTGAGACTGACATAATTTTACCATTACTTGCAGCTACATTTATTGCTTACATATTTTCAAAAATTATATGCCCAAAACCGCTTTATCATACATTAGCTCAGGCTTTCATAGGCAAAGAAAATAGTACTTAAAAGAAGATATATTAGAATATGAAAAAAAATCTTTTCATCATTTTCAGTTTAGTGGCTGTTGTTACTTTTCTTATGTGGCCGTCCAAACCTATGGTTATAGATGAAAATCTAAATTTCACATTTACCTCGGGAACAAAAAAAAATATAAGCGAGTTTCAGGGAAAGCCTCTTTTGCTGACCTTTTGGTCAATCAATTGTCCTGTTTGCATAACCGAGATACCAAAAATTTCAAAGCTACGAAAAGAGTTTTATCCTGACTTGTCGGAGGTAATTGCAGTGAATATTCCCCAGGATCCACCGCCAGCTATTTTTCAAACCATTAAAAAATTTAATATTGATTATCCTGTGGCACTTGATGTTCAAGGTGATATTTCTAAAGCTATTGGAGGTATCAAAGCTACGCCTTTTTCCTTGCTTCTAAATAAGGAGGGAAAGATTGTTTATCGAGCATATGGAGAATTAAATACACAAGATTTAAGAACAAGAATTAAAGCATTGTAAAATGAAAGAAGAGAATCAAACATAATGTGGCTTAAAGCTTTTCACTTAATTTTTATGGTAACTTGGTTCGCTGGATTATTCTATTTACCTAGACTGTTTGTCTATCATGCGACAGCAAAAGACAATATTTCTATCGAACGTTTTAAAATTATGGAAAGAAAACTTTATTACGGCATCACCACTCCCGGGGCAGCCCTAACTTGGATATTTGGAATTTGGATGCTACATGATTACGCTTGGGAAGCTTGGGGAACTGAAATTTGGCTCCATTTAAAACTAGCATTATTGCTGCTGCTAACGGTATATCATTTTTATTGCGGGAAACTTTTAAAAGATTTTAAACGGGACACGAATACTCGCAGTCATATCTGGTATAGATGGTTCAATGAAGTACCGGTCTTAATTTTAGTAGCGATAATTCTTCTGGCAGTTATCAAACCTAGTTGAGCAGCAGAGACAAAGCCTCTGCAAGCAGATCAAGAGCATCCACCCTGTGATCCACAAGTTCCACAGCCCCCGCCTCCTTGTGGTGTCAAGTTATTAAATACAAATCTCGCCTCGGAGCCCTCACCGACAAAATCTATCTCAACCCCCCTGATGTGGTCTAAGGTAGCAGGATCTATTATTACCTTTATACCATTGTACTCTTTAACAGAATCTTCCGCGTTCAGCTGGTCTGTAAAGGTCATACCAAAACTCATGCCACTACAGCCACCCGGAGTTGCAAAAACTCGAATACCTTCAATATTTTCTTCAACCTGACCAAGAAGCTCTGTCATTTTACCTTGCGCTGGATTGGTTAAGGTTAAGTCGTTGTCTGAAAGCGTTGCTACACTCATTCTCGTGTCCTCAAAAATTTAGAATCCTATGATATCATCAATTATTATTGATTGTCTTTAATCAACTTACAAATGTTTATGGTATTAAAATACAAGTACATTTTGCTAACTTTTGGTTCTCGAAAGCTTTGAGGATTAATTTTTCCAAGACAACAAATAAGTAATTACCTCAGTTTCAAATAAACTCTTTTGAGCTGGAGAATTCCGAAAAACCAGGAAAACTCAGAATCTTATCAAATAAATACCCTTGATTTTGAATAGAAAAATTTTTATGAAGTCAGAGACAAAAAATGAAGATAGTCCCATCGTGCTTTTCCTTGGTGGCCATGACCCCACTGGTGGCGCTGGGATTCAAGCCGATATAGAAACTGCAAGTAAAATAGGTTGCAGAGCTATAAGTCTCATTACATGTCTTACAGCGCAAAATAGCTATGATGTTGACTTCATTCAACCGCAAACAAAAGATAATTTTGAGAGACAGGCAGATCTATTATTAAGCGATATCTCGCCGACTGCAGTAAAGATAGGTTTGATAGGTGACTTATCTATCGCTTCGGCTGTAGTCTCTGTAGTAAAAAAACTCGATATTCCTGTTGTGACTGATCCGATTTTAAAAGCGGGTGGCGGAAAAAATCTGAGTAATGAGCCGCTACTCGAATTTATCAGAGAGGAGCTATTACCCATCAGCGATCTTATCATTCCGAATAAAAATGAAGCATTTCTGTTAGCTAAAGTTGAGGCGATTAGCGATGCCATAAGTTATTTTAATCGATTAGGATGTCCTGCTGGGTTGATATCAGGTGTTTTAAATTTGGAGAAAAATATACTTATAAATCACTTTTTTATGCGGGAACATAATCGACAATACGAATGGCCATTATTGCCTGAAACTTATCATGGATCAGGGTGCACTTTATCAAGTGCATGTGCATGCGAATTAGCCTTGGGGGTATCACTAAGTCAGGCAGTAGAAAATGCACAAGAATTTACCTGGAAGGTATTAAAAAATTCTGAGAAACCAGGATTAGGTCAATGGTTTCCAAATCGAAGGTAAAAAAACTTAATATGAAAAACTTTTATTTAAATGGAACATATGGAATCACTCCTGATAATTTGCCAAGTGAAGCTTTAATTGAAAAAATTCGTTCGTCACTTATGGGAGGAGTTAAGATTTTGCAATACAGAAATAAAGGAAATAATTGGGCAAAAAAAATCGAGGAGATATCAGAAATAAAAAAAATATGTCAAAAATATAATGTTCCTTTCATTATTAACGATAATTTAAATATCGCGCTCGAGGTAGATGCTGACGGATTACATGTTGGGAAAGATGATGTATCTATTAAAAAGGCTCGAGAAAGCTTAGGCAATAATAAGATGTTAGGAGTATCGTGTTATGGAGATTTACAACGAGCCACAAAAGCCGAAAAATTGGGCGCAGACTACATTGCATTTGGTAGCTTTTTTAAATCAAAGACAAAGCCAAAAGCTCCATTAATAGAAAAAAATATACTTGAGAAGGCAAGATATATATGTCAATGCCCTATCGTTGCAATCGGAGGAATTACACCCGAAAATGGTTCGGAATTATTAAAAAACGGAGCCGATATGTTAGCTGTTGCTGATGCTATATTTTCTTCAAAAGACTGTAAGCTGAATGCACAAAAAATGGCTCGATTGTTTCAAGTAAATTTGGAGATAAATTGATGAGTAATGCTCAAAAACGCTTTGAATCTGCCCAAAAATATATTCCAGGTGGAGTTAACTCTCCAGTCAGAGCTTTCAAAGGCGTCGGAGGGACACCGGTATTTATAGAACGTGCTAAAGGTGCGTATATTTTCGATCCCGATAACAAAAGATATATCGATTATATCGGCTCATGGGGTCCGATGATTCTTGGTCATGCACATCCTGCTGTTATAGATGCTGTCAGAAGTGCTGCAGGTAATAGTTTATCGTTTGGTGCACCAACTGAAATTGAAACAACTATGGCAGAGAAAGTATGTGAGCTTATGCCATCAATTGAAATGATCCGAATGGTATCCTCAGGAACTGAAGCGACTATGTCAGCAATAAGGTTAGCTCGTGGATTTACAGGACGAGATAAGATAGTTAAATTTGAAGGTTGCTACCATGGTCATTCAGATTCTCTTCTTGTGAAAGCAGGCTCGGGAGCTCTCACTTTAGGAGAGCCATCATCGCCTGGTGTGCCAAAATCTTTAGCTGAGAATACAATCACACTTCAATACAACGATGAGAATGGGGTCAAAGAGACCTTTTCTCAGATTGGCGATCAAATAGCCTGCATCATTGTTGAACCGATTACTGGAAACATGAATTGTATTTTGCCAAAAAAAGATTTTTTAAAAGTTATGCGTGAGGAATGCGATCGACATGGGTCACTTTTAATTTTTGATGAAGTAATGACTGGATTTCGAGTGAATTTGAGCGGCGCTCAAGGTATATATGGAGTGAAGCCAGACCTTACAACATTGGGGAAAATAATTGGTGGCGGCATGCCGGTTGGAGCCTTTGGAGGAAAAAAAGAAATTATGGAACAAATTGCTCCTCTGGGTCCTATTTATCAAGCTGGTACTTTATCAGGAAACCCGGTTGCAATGGCAGCAGGTTTAACAACGCTCCGTTTAATAAGTGAGCCTAATTTTTTTGATCAATTATCTTTAAAGGTAGAAAAACTTGTTTCAGGAATTATTTCAGAAGCAAAAAATTCTAATGTGCCAATGACTGAAAACCATTCAGGTGGAATGTTTGGTATTTTTTTCACTGAGCAAGAAAAAGTTAATGATTTTAGCGGCGCACTATCTTGTAATCTTGATCATTTTAAAAAATTTTTTCATGGAATGCTTGAAGAGGGGATTTACTTTGCCCCAAGTATTTTTGAAGCTGGGTTTCTCTCAGCTGCACATACAGATGAGGACATAGACTTTACAATTCAGGCTGCAAGACTCGTTTTAAATAAAATTTCTGACTAAAATTTTATGGATATCATCGATCAGGTTATTTTTTGGATTTCCACTAATCCGCAATATGCAGGATATGTTATTTTTTTTGTATCTTTAGCTGAATCTCTAGCTGTAATAGGCATCATAATACCAGGCGTAATAATACTTTTTGGAGTAGGTGCATTAATAGGGAGTGGTGTTTTAAATTTTTGGGAAATTTATGTTTGGGCTTTAAGTGGCGCAATAACAGGAGATGCAGTTAGCTATCATTTGGGACGATTTTTTGACCCTTCAATATCGAAATTAAAATGGTTTAGGCAACATCCAGAATATTTAAAGAATGGCTATGATTTTTTTGAAAAATGGGGGGATCTTAGTATTGTAATTGGAAGATTTTTTGGTCCTGTAAGAGCAATTATTCCATTCGTTGCTGGTCTTATGAAAATGTCAGTAAATCGTTTCTATCTAGCTAATGTAATTTCAGCATTTGCATGGGCTTTAGCATACCTAATTCCTGGAATACTATTTGGAAAAAGTTCAGGTATAAATAATTTAGGAACTTGGCTCATTATTTTACTTGCTTTATTTATCGTCGTCGGCTTACTACTTTTTATAAAACGATATCTCTCATCAACTTAACTGTTCCAGTAAACTCTCATGTATGCCTTTCATTATACCATTAGACATAACTATAATAGCATCTCCCTTTCTAGCACTTTTCTTTACATTGAATAAGATATCGGCTGTATTATCACTAATCGAAATTTTTTCTTTTATCGAAGACAAAGCCTTTTCGATGTCCCATGACAACTCAGAGCTTTTTGTCAGAAAAATATGATCAGCAATTTTCAGAGAGTCTGGAAGTTCATGAGCATGGCTCCCCATTTTCATAGAATTCGATCTGATATCTAATATTAAAAATATTTTTCCACTTTTTTTTAATTTCCTTAACCCATAGAGTGTTTTCTTTATTGCAGTAGGATGGTGAGCAAAATCATCATATAAATCTATGCCATTCGCGTTACCTAAAAATTCCATCCTTCGCTTAACATTTTTAAAATCATTGAGAGCTTTTATAGCTTTTTTTATTGGAACCCCCACGCTATGAGAGGCGGCTACAGCGGCCAAACAATTTGAAATGTTATGTAAACCGCTCAATTCCCAACTTATACGACCCATATTTTTTTTATTATATACAATATCAAATGCTCTCAGATCATTTGAAATATTTTCTGTGTGCCAAATGCTTTTTGTATCTTGAACATGGAAACCTTGAATCGGGGTCCAGCATCCTCTCTGAATTACATCATCTATATTTTCATCATCATCCAATCTAATAATGGCCCCCTTGGAGGGTATAGTTCTGACATAATGGTGAAATTGTTTTTTAATATCCTCTATGTCTGAAAATATATCAGCATGATCAAATTCTATATTATTTATTATTAGAACAGTTGCTGTGTAATGAATAAATTTTGACCTTTTATCAAAAAAGGCGGTATCGTATTCATCTGCTTCGATCACGAAGTATTCAGATTCTCCTAAGCGAGCTGAAATTCCAAAATCCTTAGGAATGCCTCCAATCAGGAAGCCTGGGTTAAGATCTGAATACTCTAGTATCCATGCAAGCATACTGCTAGTTGTAGTCTTACCATGTGTCCCTGAAACGGCTAATACTTTTTTCTCTTTTAATACATTATCGGCAAGCCACTGTGGCCCAGAAGTAAAATTTAATCTCTTATTTAACAAATATTCAACAATCTCATTTCCTCTTGAAATTGAATTACCTATGATTACTAGATCTGGCACGGGATCAATATGAACTTTTTTATACCCGCTGAAAACTTCGATGCCAGCTTGTTTTAATTGATTGCTCATCGGGGGATAAGTATTCAGATCGGATCCAGATACCCGATATCCCATTTCTTTGGCTAAAAGAGCAAGTCCACCCATGAAAGTACCGCAAATTCCGAGAATATGGATATGCATATAAAACTCTATAAATAATTACATAATTAATCAGGTTAACTGTTGTACCATAATTATGATACTAAATATTTAATTGATTTTGGTAAATTACATATTTAAATAAAGATTAAATAAGATATGGTACTAAATATGGAAGAATTTTATATTGCTGATAAAGTTTCACTTCAAACCTTTTGTGAAAAAATATCAGATAGTGAATGGCTTGCGATTGATACGGAATTTATACGTGAGAAAACATTTTTTCCAAATTTATGCTTAATTCAAGTGTGCAATGATAAGTATGCTGCTGCAATAGACCCAATAAAAATAAAAGATATAAGTTGTTTACTAGATATCATCTTTAGCCAAAAAATTCTAAAAATATTTCATGCAGGAAATCAAGATTTAGAAATATTCTTTAATAATTGTAAAAAAGTACCAACTCCTATATTTGATACCCAGCCAGCTGCTGCATTATTAGGACATGGCGATCAAGTTGGTTATGCAAATTTAGTAAAAAGCTTTTTTGATATTGAATTAAAAAAAGATCAGTCTAGAACAAATTGGATGGCTCGACCGCTTACAAAAGATCAAATTCGCTATGCATTAGATGATGTTATTTATCTCGGTAAAATTTATACCATAATGAAAGCTCAACTGTCAGAACTTGATAGACTTAATTGGCTTAATTCAGATTTTGATAAATTAACAGACATAAAAACATATAGACCAAATCCATATGATTTCTGGAAAAGAATTAAAGGTAAAAGAAATTTAAATAGCAGGCAACTTGCAACTTTAAGAGAGCTTGCTGGCTGGAGAGAAGAAATGGCCAGAAATAGAAATATGCCGAGAAATTGGCTTGCAAAAGATGGAATCTTAGTAGAGATAAGTCGACAGATGCCAATGACGATGGAAGATTTTGATAAATTAAATGAAGTCGCATTTTTATTTTCAAATGAAGATAAAAAAGAACTTATTAAATTGATAAGCATAGCCTCTAATCTAAGTGATGATCAATTGCCTGAATCAAAGTCTCCACAGAAACGACTAACTCCTCAGCAACAGGCTATGACCAGTTTTTTAAATACCTGCCTTTGTCTTATTGCCTCACAACATAAGCTTTCTCCGCAAGTAATTGCTACAAATAAAGATATTCAAAAATTTGTTCTTGGGGATGAAGCTAGTAAATTAAATAATGGTTGGCGCAAAGACATTGCGGGGGAATTATTAAATGAATTGAAAAATGGATCACTGCAACTAATAAATGAACACGGGAAACTCAAAATTTTATAACTTTTTATCCAATAATCCTCGATATTTTATAAACTCCCTTTGTAATTCGTATTCTTCTAAATATAGAAGCTAAATGCCTTCTATTCTTTACATTGATTACGAACCTTAAGCTCATACTAAGTCCATCTCTTTCTTCACTTCTCACATCTTCTATGTTGGAACCCTCTGCCGCTATTGCAGCAGCAATTGTTGCTAATATGCCGCGTTGGTTTCCAGCATCTACTCTAATTAAAGTAGAAAATTCTCCATCGACCAATTTATCCCACTGCGCATCCACCCAACTCTGCCCTTGACGCCTAAAGTCTTTTAAGTTGGGGCATTGCTGATGATGAACAACCATACCTCGGCCTGGGCTGAATGTTGCTATAACTGGATCATCTGGAACTGGGCCGCAACATTTTCCATAACTTACCACTAATCCTTCACTACCCTGAATGCTTAACGATCCTACAGCTCCCTCGTCCTCTGCCAAGTGGGGTTCAGCCGCAACAAGTAGTCTTGCAACCAAGCGTGCCATTCTATTACCTAGTCCAATTTGAACCAGTAAATTATCGAAATTTTCATAACCTAAATCGGCCACTACTTGGTTTATCTCTTTATTTTGAAGCTCCTCTAAAGAGTGGCCTAATTGTTTTAGCTCTCCGACTAACATTCGCTTTCCAAGCACCGAAGCTTCACGATTTTCTAAACGCTTTAGAAAGCTTCTTATGTTTGCTCTAGCTTTTCCGGTTACGACAAAATTTAACCATGATGGCTTTGGGCTTGCGTCTGTCTTTGTGATAATTTCTATAGTCAATCCGCTATACAATTGAGTTCTTAGCGGTGCAAGGCGTCGGTTAACCCGGGCTGCCACGCATTGATTTCCAATATCAGAATGAACGGCATAAGCAAAATCAATTACAGTTGAGCCCCTCGGCAAGACTATTATTTTACCTCTAGGTGTAAATATATAGACCTCATCTGAAAATAGGTCCATCTTCACATGCTCTAAAAATTCCAGAGAATCCCCTGAACTTTTTTGTACTTCTAATAAATTGCGAAGCCACTCCGATGCAGCATCTGAAGTGATTCTACCTCCCTTTGTATCCTTGTATTGCCAATGTGCGGCTATACCTTCCTCAGCTATTTCATGCATATCGCTTGTACGAATTTGGATTTCAATTGGTATGCCCTGTGGTCCAAATAAAACCGTATGTAATGACTGATAGCCATTCGCTTTTGGTATCGCAATATAATCCTTGAACCGACCGGGCATAGGACGGTAAAGATTATGCACGACTCCCATGATTCGATAACAACTATCAACTGAATCAACGACTATTCGAAAAGCAAAAACATCTGCTAACTCTGAGAGCGATAACTTCTTTTTAAACATTTTTTGATAGACACTATAGATGCGCTTTTGGCGCCCCCGCACCTCTCCACTGAGGCCTTCTTGGCGAAGACGGTCTAATATCCTTTTCTCAACATCGGCAATAAGCTCTCGGTGATTTCCACTTAATTTCTTTAATGCATTTTTGAGCACTTTATCACGCCAAGGCCAATGAGCTGCCATGCCCAATTCCTCTAGCTCATGCCTAATGCTATTAATACCTAGTCTATTGGCTATTGGAGCATAAATTTCTAAAGTTTCTCTAGCAATCCTTCTCGCTTTTGCGGGCTTCATTACTCTCAATGTACGCATGTTATGTAAGCGATCTGCTAATTTTATAAGAATTACTCTTATATCTTGTGTCATAGCAAAAAGCATTTTTCTAAAATTTTCAGCTTGAGCTTCTGCTGGGGTGCTAAATTTTAAATGAGTGAGCTTGCTTACTCCGTCTACTAATTCAGCGATTTCAGAATCAAATTCTTGAGCAAGCTGGTCTTTAGCTAATTGGGTATCTTCGATAATGTCATGCAGCAGGGCGGCGATGAGACATTTATGGTCTAGCTTTAGGCGGGCTAAAATTTTTGCTACAGAAACAGGATGATTAATGTATGGCTCTCCGGACAGTCTTTTCTGTCCGTCATGTGCATCTGCACCAAAAAGATAAGCTTGATAGACTTCTTTAACTTGATCTGGGTTTAAGTAGGTTTCTAAATCTTCTAACAACTCATTTATCAACAAACAATCTTTATTGTCAGGGTAGCTTATTTGAGTCTTTGAGACTGATGCTAATGAATTGGCCGTATCTATACTCAACGTTGAAGCCCCTTCCTAGATTCATCAAAAATACGAGAGGCTTTACAATGTAGATGGGAGAAAGCTTTCTTAAGTCTCACCTTTTGTTTCATCCGAAATACCTAGTTCACCAGCAAGAGCAGCAGCTAATTCATCATCGATTGAATCTTCTGTTTCTTCCTTTTCATTAAGAATATCTTTGGTAACCATGCCTTCTGCGATTTCCCGCAGAGCCATTACGGTGGGCTTATCGTTCTCCCATGGCAATAAAGGGTCAACTCCGTTACTTAATTGTCTTGCTCGCTTTGCAGCTATGAGTACTAAATCAAAACGATTATCAAGATTACCCAGACAATCTTCTACGGTGATACGTGCCATTAAATTCTCCAAAAAAACAATATTTCGTATAGTTTACGGTTTTTCAACCATATCTGCTAGAAAAATGATTCACTGATTTAAGTTGTGGAAAATAGCAGTTTTCGCTTTATCCGCCTCAGATTGAGACATTTGCTGCAGTAGCTCCTTTATAAGGTTTTCTGCTCTGTTGCTGCCATTGGCCTGAGCTAAGCTCAACCACTGTAGCGCGGTGACTAAATTTTTCTCCACAATTTTTCCTTCCGCAAGCATCTTTCCTAATGCAAATTGAGCGGTCGAAAAGCCCTGATCAGCTGACTTATTGTAATATTTCAAAGCTTTTCTCATATCTTTTTCAGCACCAAACTGAGCAAACCGATACATAGTAGCAATTACATATTGTGCTTTTGCAGATCCATGGTCAGCTGCCAAAAGATAAAGCTCTCTAGCTTTTTTTTCATTAGCGCCTACCCCCGCTCCATTTGCATACATCCAAGCCATCGTAATGAGTGCGTTTTCATGCCCTTGCCTTGCAGCAAGCTTAAACCAACTCATTGCTTTTTCTTGATCTAGCTTAATTCCATCATCTCCATTTCCATACAAGACGCCTAATCGGAATTGAGCTTCGGCATTACCTTTTTCAGCAGCTTCATGCAGTGCATCAATTGCTTTGGCTACTTGGGCACTCTTCATTTGAGTCTCTTTATCGTTCATTTTCCTGATTATTTTTGAGTAAATTGATATTAAATTTAATTTATAAAAGCATCAAGAATTCGATCTTCCATCTCTATCCTCACTGCTAACGTTTCGCCAAGCTGATTAAGGTCTGAGTCTAAGCGAGAAATATCTAATGCATGGTCCGCTTCATCATATTTATCATTGAACTCACTTGCTATCTCAGAGGTCTCCACTATCTGTGGATATATTTCTTTAGCAATGTTAACGACAGCTTCTCGATTCTCTACCCCATTATTTATTCGCTCATAAAATTCGAAATGAACAAAAGCACAGTAATCGACCAATACCTCACAAAATTTTCTCAGGGCATCGCCATGCAAAGACAAATCGAAGGGCTGTGAGCCTGCTAGTTCACAAAACATTACTAACATCTCTTGACGTTCGGTCAATAGTTTGTCAGTGATTTCTTTAGTTGGTGTGTCTGATTTCATCGTTATTTCATTTATTAAAAAACTGTAAAAAAAGCATTACCTACTCATTAGAATAAAAGATACCCTATTTTATCTTACTAGTCAGTTGTAATTTCACTTATTTTTTCGTATTACTAGTTATTCTAAATCCTTTTTGTAAGATAAATTCAAACCCTTCTCATCTATTAAAGTAAGTTTATAATTTCTATACTTTCACACGCTGACCAAGACAAAATACTCTGTGCAGTATGAAACAATATGATCTCATCTAAGTATTTACCTAAATTTCTATTGAGCAAATCCTTGCTCGGAGATATAGTCTTTATTTATTCATTTTAAGTAATCAGTTATGAAATACAAAAAAATTGCTATTTTTGGTGGTTCCGGATTTGTTGGGAGGCACCTTACGCATCAACTCCATGCACTGGGTTATCAGGTAAGAGTTTTTACAAGGCATGCCCAGCGACACTCATCTCTAAAGGTGAGTGCTGAGATTCGTGAATGTGACCCTTATGACACTATAAAAGTGAGCCAACTGTTGGATGGTTGTGATGCTGTTATAAATCTAATAGGGATACTGAATCCTAAATCCCGCAAACAAAGCTTTAAAAGAGTCCATATCGATCTCACCGAAAAAATTGTTGAGGCATGCCATAATTCCAATGTAGAAAGGATTCTTCATATGAGCGCTTTACAAGCTGATCAGGAGACAGGAACCAGCGAATATCTTCGAACAAAGGGAAAGGGAGAAAATAGAGTTCACAAATTAAGTCAGCCGAATATAGCAGTGACGAGCTTCAGACCATCCGTTATTTTTGGGCCTGATGATAGTTTTTTAAATAGATTTTCGCAGTTATTAAAAATTCCAGGGCCTATGCCTCTTGCTTGTCATGATTCTCGTTTCGCTCCTATCGCTATTCAAGATGTTGTTCAAGCCTTTTGTCTGAGCTTAGAAAATCGTCAGACCTTTGGAAAAAGATATGAACTTTGTGGGCCCGAAGAATTTACCCTAGAGCAAATCGTTCGGCTGGTTGCGTTTCACACTGGTCGTGACAAAGAAATAATAAAATTATCTGATCGGCTTTCTCGTTTACAGGCCTATATGTTGCAATATTTACCTGGAAAGCCATTTACACCTGATAATTATTTATCTTTAAAAACAGCCAGTATTTGCAGCCATAGTGGTTTAGAGGAGCTAGGAATATATCCTACATCCATGACTGATTCGATTAGTCAAATATTAGGAGATGAGAGTAAAGCTAAAAAGTTAAATAAATTAAGGAGATCTTCAGGAAGATAGATTCCTACTCTCATTTGATCTAATCGATTTAGATTGGAAAGAAAATTGCAGATGCAAGCCCCTGTACAACATTCTTTATCCTTCTATTTGTGGTGCCTGCAATAAGATGAGCAAAGTGGTCATGAAGCGAAATAAGTTTACCAAATAAACGCTCTGAGCTTATGTTAGGTTCACCCTCTTCGTTAACCGTAATACTCACCAAATATGGTTGTCCGCTCTTCTGTTTTTTATTTCGTATTCTCCATGATGCAATCTCAATATTCCTAGCTAAATAGTAAATCTTCTGAGGATCGAATTTATGAAATAAGAAAAATTCCTTCTCTCCACCGTAAGCATCTGTCTGCATATCCTTGATGCCTCTTATAAAAGCTGCGACTCTATCGCCCAGGTAATCATCAGATAAAGCAAGCATTATTAAATCTGCAGCTCTTTTTTCCTGAAATTCTTGAAATTTTCTTTTTGAAAATATTTTACTAATCGAATCTTTTATATTTTGTTCGAAGGATCCTACTCCCTTAACATATGTTGGATTTTGACGATATAATTTTTCCGTTAATTCTTTTAAATAACTATTTGCTTGCTTAACACTTACTTCAGCAACCAAATCAATATCGCCTTTCGCCATATCTGAAATACGAAACTTTTGTTGCCCAATCGGACTATTTGTATTTTGAATCTGACAGCCGATTAAAAGATATAGAAAAAATAAAATTAAATAAAGTTTAAAGATACGCACTCAAGTCTCCTTCTTGGAATCCTACAAGGTCCTCATTTAAATTTTTGGTAAATCCAATTACTTTGAATCTTTCTCCCATCATCGAAGGCAAAATTAATTGTTTTAGACTCTGATTGTTCGATACAAAATTTTTATTATTATTTCGATATTTCGTTTCAAATAGATTATGAATACCATTATTTAGTAAAAAATTGGCCTGGGTTGTGTAGCCCGAAAAACTTAGCCCAGCATTGAGCCCACAATTTGCGACTGATGAAAAATCTACATTTGCTGTGATGTCTTGCAGTCCTGGAAAGACTAGAGGGTCAGCATGTGCTTTTTGTTGTATGTGGCAAATAAGAGTGCCCCCTGAACGATCTGGATGATAATACTCCCTTGCGCTGTAACCATAATCAATAAGAAAAATAGCTCCATCAGATAGAAATTGACTAATAGCTTTTAGCCATCCACCAATTCTCAAATTTATCTCAGATCTATAGCCTTCGGGGAAATAGCCAATTTCCTTCTCAAGTTTTATTAATTCGTTTTTGAGGTGTGCTCTTGAATCAAACCATTTTTCAACGAGTCGACCCTGCTCAACACCTATATAAAGCTCTCTCCAAGTATCGGAGCCTCTACAAAAAACATTAACAGGCATAGCATCCAACACCTCATTTGCCAGCACAACACCTTGCCAAGAGGATTCGGGTAAGCTATCTATCCAGACAACCAAATTGCTTAATTCAGGAATATGTCTCATTACTTGACTTTGTTGTCTTTCGATTAGATCGGGGCTCAATTCTAAAATAAGATACTTTTCAGGCAAGCAATCTAGCTCTTTTAGCCTTTTTAAAATATCGATAGTCATTGACCCAGACCCTGCTCCAAACTCTAAAATTTCTGCTGTTTTTATTTTATTTAAAACTTGTGAGCATTGATTAGCCAGACATTCACTAAAAAGTGATGAAATTTCTGGAGCTGTTATGAAGTCACCTTCTAAGCCAAATTTTTTTGTACCGTTGACGTAATATCCAATACCTTGAAAATATAGGGCATCATTCATAAATTCATCAAAAGGGATTGCTCCTCCAGAATCATCGATTTTAGAGATGAAATATTGTAAGTTTTTTTGCAATTGATTTTCTTGATTAGGGTCCAAACGCACTTTTTGCATATATACTTACCTTATTTATATTCATTAGATGATCTATTTTGAAAATCTAGATATTATGCTGTTCAAACTTAAGTACGTAAAATATTAATTAGGAGATCAGCTTGCAAGCAAAATATTCATTCCAGGGGAAAATAGCTTTAATAACCGGCGGAGCCACTCGTATCGGTGCTGCCTTATCAGAAGCACTTCACGAAGGAGGAGCTCAAGTCATAATTCACTATAACCATTCTATGGACAAAGCAGAAGCATTAGCTAAGAAACTAAATAACATTAGGCAGAACTCTGCTTCAACGATTTGGTGTGATCTTTGCGATATGGAAGCAATACCTAAAATGCTTAATCGGATTGCAGAAGATTATGAGTCATTAGACATTTTAATTAACAATGCATCGACCTACTATAAAACTCCTATTGGTTTTGCAACCCAAAATGATTGGGATAATCTCTTCGGTAGTAATGCTAGAGGGCCTTTTTTTGTGTCCCAGACAGCAGCTAAGTTGTTAAAAAAGAATAAAGGAAACATCGTAAATTTAGTTGACATTCATGCTGATCGCCCTCATCCCGAACATGCAATATATTGTATGGCGAAAGCAGCTAACGCTATGATGGTTAAATCTTTAGCTAGAGATTTAGCCCCTGAGGTCAGAGTAAATGGTGTATCTCCTGGTGCAGCAATGTGGCCAGAGAACTTTGATGATGATAATGAAAAAAAAGAGATCTTATCTCGAATTCCTCTAGGAAGACCATCGGGAGCTCAGCAAATTGTTAACGCTGTATTATTCATGATAGCAGGGTCTGATTACATAACTGGACAAATATTATCAGTTGATGGTGGAAGAACTATTCAACAATAAATTCTTAAAAACTTAAAGATACTTTTTTTAATTTCTTCTTCTCATCTGGAAATTTTTCCCAAATTTCTAAAAAAGAGATTTTAAGTTTTGGATGAATATCATTTGGCGCGACATCCAAAAGTGGCTTCAATACATATGCATATAGCTCGATATCTTTATGGGGTATTGCTTGGCCATCGTCGTCAACAAAATCTCCATAGCAAATTAAATCTATGTCCAAAGTTCTTGATATAAATTTCTCTTGAGTTCTAACTCTACCATTTTTTTCTTCTATATTCTTAAATATAATCTTGATCTCATCTAACTCAAGGCTTGTGTAAAAACCTATAACTAAATTATAAAAAGGATTACCATTAAACCCCTCAGATGGTGTTTCATATACCGGAGAAATAATAAGTTCACCAAAGCTTTCTCGCAACAAACCTACTGCAGATAAAATATTTTTTTTTCTACTTATATTGCTACCAATGCTCGCCCACACTTTTATCATTTCTCTAGTTTGCCTCTCTCTATGATTACACCAACATCACTGGCTCCACTTATAGCACCTTTTTTATTCAAATTAATTCGAACCCATTCAACATGAAATTCATCACGAATAATTCTTGCACAGCTTTCCGCAAGCGTTTCAACTAGCTTAAAGTTACTTTGGCTAACAAAACTTTTTATTCTTTTTGAGACTGCTTTATAATTTAATGTATCTTCGATATCATCATTTTGTGCAGATAAAGATATATCGGCACTCATCTCGATATCAAGAATTACAGTCTGACGAATGCCGCGTTCCCATTCATAGATTCCTATCGTTGTATCAATCCTTAGATCTTTTAGATAAATTATATCCATATCAAAATACCTCACTAGTTTTTATGGCTTCAAAAATAATAATAAACTATGCTTGGCCTAAGGTGAATATAGTCTCAAAAATATGAGCTATCCTATTGGGGAAAAAAATGATTGATTTTAGTCTGATTTTTGCATCTTACATAATTGGCTCTTTTTCAAGCGCTGTGATTATTTGTAAGATGATGGGCATCCCTGATCCAAGATATAACGGTTCTAATAATCCAGGAGCGACTAACGTAAAAAGGCTTGGGGGTAATAAAGCAGCCGCTTTTGTTTTGTTTGGAGATAGCATTAAGGGACTTTTACCAGTTTTAGGATCGGCGTGGCTAGGTGTATCAGAGATTATTTTAGCTTGTGTAGGTATGGCAGTTTTTTTAGGTCATCTCTATCCAATTTTTTTTAAATTTGTTGGAGGAAAAGGGGTAGCAACATCAATCGGTATTCTTTTTGGATTAAATGTGCTGGTAGGTTTTTTAGTTGCCACTATTTGGCTGCTAGTGGCAAAAATTACTAAAATTTCATCTCTATCTGCAATAGTTTCTCTTATTTTTTCGCCCGCAATTATTTATTTTATTCAGCCTTCAGTAGAGCTTATCACTATGCAAATCGCTATAACTTCAATATTGCTTTGGAGGCATAGAAAAAATATATCTAATCTAATTTCAGGTAAAGAGGCAAAAATGAAAAACTAGCAAAGTTCAAATTTCGGGAATTTCTGTAATCGGCCAACGTGGTCGAATATGAAAAGATAAATCATTTTTTTGTCCTAGTCTCAATCTATGCCATCCAGCATAAGCAATCATAGCTCCGTTATCAGTGCAAAACTCTATTCTGGGATATATGACTTTTATTTGTTCTTTATCAGAAATGCGATCCATATTCATTCTAAGACGACTATTTGCACTGACACCACCTGCCATTATTAATGTCTTGCAATTTGTTTGGTTCAGAGCACGAATGCACTTGTTTGTCAAAATATCTACAACTGCCTCCTCAAAAGCTCGGGCGACATCTGATTTTAGGTTTAATAGTTCTTTTTCTCCTAAATCTTTGCTCTCTAATTCAATAACTCTTGCAGTATGTGTTTTTAAACCTGAAAAACTAAAATCAAGGTTAGATTTATTTATCATTGGTCTTGGAAAGTGAAATCTTTTTGGATCACCGTTAATTGCGGCTTTTGCAAGCCTTGGCCCTCCGGGGTAACCCAAACCTAATATTTTCGCGACTTTATCGAATGCTTCACCCGCGGCATCGTCAATAGACTCACCGAGAAGTTTGTATTTTCCAACTTTCTCAACTTCTATCAATTGTGTGTGTCCGCCAGAAACCAATAAGGCCACAAAAGGAAATTCAGGGCAGTCAGTTTCTAACATGGGAGCCAGTAAATGACCCTCCATATGATTAACGCCTAACGCCGGAACACCCCATGCCCAGGCGAGACTTCTAGCAAAAGCACTTCCCACCAATAGAGATCCTGCTAGCCCGGGGCCTGCAGTAAAAGCAACTCCATCAATTTGATGTCCCTCTAAATCTGCCTCTTCAAGCAAACTTTTTACCATTGGCGCGAGCTTTCTTATATGGTCTCGTGAGGCTAATTCGGGGACTACTCCGCCAAATTCTGAGTGCACTTCTACTTGACTGTAGAGTTTATCCGCCACAAGGCCATCTCTCGAACTAAAGAGAGCAACGCCGGTTTCGTCACAAGAGGTCTCTATTCCAAGCACTAACAAATTCAATTTCCTTTGCAAAAGTCTGTATTAAGCAGTAAAATTCGCGCCTCTAGTTTAATCTAGATAGAATTCACAGTTTAAACCAAAATTTGGTAAATAAGAATTAGGGGAAAATATGCCCAACGTTAAAGTTAAAGAGAACGAGCCCTTTGAAGTAGCAATGCGTCGCTTTAAGCGGTCGTGTGAAAAGGCCGGAGTATTAGCTGAAGTCAGGCGTCGCGAGTTTTTTGAAAAGCCTACCTGGGAGCGCAAACGAAAAGCTGCTGCTGCGGTTAAAAGGTGGCAAAAAAAAATAGGTAGGGATTCCAGAAGGCTTGACCGCCCCTTTTAACCTTATTTAGGTAAGCATAATTGTTAAAGGATCAGTTGTTAGAAGATATGAAAGCGGCCATGAAAAATGGTGAAAAATTCCAGCTTTCCACTATTAGACTCATAAACGCTGCCATAAAGCAAAAAGAAGTTGACGGCCGCAAAGAATTATCAGACCAAGATATCCTATCTATTCTTGATAAGATGGTTAAGCAACGAAAAGACTCCATTAAACAATTTACAGATGCTGGCAGGCTCGATCTTGCTGATATAGAAGAAAAAGAAGTAAAAATAATACAAGAGTATCTCCCTGCAGCCCTAAACGAAGATGAAATATCCTCTATCGTGTCAAATGCAATATCTACTTCTGGAGCGAAAAATATTTCAGAAATGGGTAAGCTTATGGCTATAATCAAACCAAAAGTGCAAGGAAGAGCTGACATGAAGCTAGTTTCTGACCTTGTAAAAGCTCGTTTAAGCTGACTAGATAAATCAACTCTCGCCGAAGTGGCACTACTGCTGCTAATCTCTACTTATGGCTGGTAAGATTCCTCAACAATTTATAGATCAACTACTCAATACAATTGATATTGTAGAAGTAATTGGCAGTCGCGTCTCATTAAAGAAAGCAGGCCGAGAGTACCAGGCATGCTGTCCTTTTCATGATGAAAAAACTCCTTCATTTACGGTCAGCCCGAATAAACAGTTCTATCACTGTTTTGGCTGTGGTGCACATGGAACTGCGGTTGGCTTTTTAATCGAGTATGAACGTCTCAGTTTTCCTGAGGCAATAGAAGAATTGGCTTCGATGGCTGGTTTACAAATACCCACAGACACACAGATTGAGTCTGGAATTAGTCAAGCACCCATATATGAATTGCTTTCCAGGGTAGAGAAGTTCTATAAAAAGCAACTTAGAGAACATCCAGAAAAAATTGTTGCGGTGAATTATCTTCGGAATCGTGGCCTGAGTGGAGAGATAGCTGCCGAATTTAATCTAGGATTTGCACCTCCTGGGTGGGATAACTTAATTAAGGAGTTTGGAGAAAATAATAAGCAAATCGAAAATTTAAAAGTAGCTGGCTTAATACAAAATAAAGACAAAAAAAATTATGACAGATTGAGAAATCGAATTATTTTTCCTATTCATGATGGAAGAGGAAGAGCAATAGGATTCGGTGGCAGATTACTTGATGATGGTAAGCCAAAATACCTTAATTCACCAGAAACAGCGGTGTTCCAAAAAAGACGCGAGCTGTATGGTTTATATGAAGTCCGTCAATCGCATAAAAAAATTAAAAGAATTATTGTAGTCGAGGGATATATGGACGTTGTTGCTTTAGCGCAGTTTGGAATAAAAAATGTTGTTGCCTCTTTGGGTACTGCTGCAACATCAGAGCACATACAGAAAATTTATAGATTAACTCCAGAGCTCGTATTTTGCTTTGATGGCGATAGAGCAGGACGTGATGCTGCATGGAAGGCGCTCAATACCTCGTTACCTTTCATGAAAAATGGTCAGCAGGCTTATTTTCTTTTTTTACCGGATAATGAAGATCCAGATAGTTTTATTCGAAAAATAGGCGCCTCCAAATTTAAAGAGGAGATAAAAAAAGCGCAGCCATTATCTGAATTCTTTTTTGCCAAACTGGAGTCTCAAATAGATACATCTAATTTAGATGGATTGGCAAGATTGGCTGAAATCTCAAAACCTTTATTGAAACAAATACCAAATGGAGCTTTTAAAGACATGATGGAGCATGCATTACAAAAAAAAATTGGTATAAAGCTAAGCTTAGAAGACGATCATGAGCAAACAAGCAAAGTTATTATCAGAAAGAAAAAACAAGTCAAAGAGTCTGGAAATATTTCTCCAATTAGGAGGGCGATATGCCTTCTTCTTCAATATCCAGAATCAGCCAAAGTAAAATTACCTGAGGGATGGGATGATCTACCCTACCCTGGCATTGATGTAATAAAGATGCTAATTAATCGCATCAATGAAAATCCTGAAGCTACAAGTGCCTTACTTGTTGAGGGAGTTTCTGACTCAAAACTAAAAAGCCATCTTATGCGTTTAGCAGTTGAAAAAATCGCTGTTCAGGATGATGCAAACGAGCAGATTAGAGGCATTCTTGAGGGATTAATTCGAAAAAAAGTAAAAGAAGACAGAGAAAGGCTTCTGTATCAAAAATCGCCATCTTCCTTATCCGAAGAGGAAAAACAAAGACTTAGAGATCTTTACAACAAAAAATAGTTTGAATTTACTACTGAAATAATCGGCCTAGCAGCGAATATATACATCGGCCTGGCAGTAAATACCTATAAACGCTACAATAAATGCTTATATACACTACAATTAAAGCTAGTTGATCGGTTTGTGCGTACGTGGGGGCCGGTACATAACACCCTGAGGGCATTCATGAACCAAGAACAGCAGCAGCAAAATAGCATTAGGGACCTAATCGCAAAGGGAAAAGAGCAAGGTTTCCTAACATACGCTGAAGTAAACGATCATCTACCCGATAACGTCGTTGATCCCGAACAAATCGAGGATATTGTTAGAATGATCAATGACATGGGCATCCAGGTCCATGAGAAAGCACCCGAAGCTGATGATGCAACTCTCACAGATAATGCCGTATCTACTGATGAAGATGCCGCAGAAGCTGCTGCTGCTGCACTCGCGACCGTAGATAGTGAATTTGGGCGCACTACAGACCCTGTAAGGATGTACATGAGAGAAATGGGCACTGTTGAGCTTCTTAATAGGGAGGGTGAGCTTAGGATAGCAAAAAGAATTGAAGATGGGCTCAATCAGGTTGGATTCGCAGTCGCAAGTTTCCCTCCGGCTGTTGAGCACCTTCTGGACAGATTTGAAGCGGTAGATAAGGAGGAAGTGCGACTCGCCGATGTTATTGCCGGCTTCAAGCTTCCTGATGTTGGGGATACACCGCCATTGCCTCAAATAAAATCAGAGGAAGAGGAAGAGGAAGAGGATGTCGGACTTGATTTGGAAGAAGTCAAAGAGCGTCGAGTTGAGTTAGAAAAGACCTTCAGAGATTGGAGTCAAATAATAAAAAAAGATGGTAATAACGATAAGGCAAGAGCGGCTTCTGAAAAATGCTGTGAAGCCCTTATGGAGTTTAGGCTTTCTCCTGCACTGTTCAACCATTTAGCCAACATGCTTCGGAATAAAATTAACCAAATAAGAGAGTATGAGCGCGAGATATTAAATTTGTGTGTTAACACAGCGGGCATGCCAAGAAGAACCTTTATATCTTCCTTCCCCAAAAACGAAACAAATCTAGATTGGGCAACAAATCAATGTCAGAGCAAAGAGGCTTGGTCTGAAAAGCTAGGCCCGATAGCTGACGAGGTGCGTAAGGCACAAACGAAGTTAATGGATATAGAAAAAGAATGCTATATGTCAGTGAGTGATGTGAAAGAGATAAACCGACGAATGTCGATCGGGGAAGCTAAGGCTCGTAGGGCAAAAAAAGAAATGGTCGAAGCGAATTTGCGTCTGGTCATATCCATCGCAAAAAAATATACAAATCGCGGATTGCAATTCCTTGATCTAATTCAAGAAGGTAACATTGGCCTCATGAAAGCCGTAGACAAATTCGAATACAGAAGAGGCTATAAATTTTCAACATATGCAACTTGGTGGATAAGACAAGCAATAACTCGCTCTATAGCTGACCAAGCAAGAACAATTCGAATACCTGTGCACATGATAGAGACGATAAATAAACTAAATCGTATCTCAAGGCAAATGATTCAAGAAATGGGAAGAGAGCCCACGCCTGAGGAATTGGCTGAGAGAATGGATATGCCTGAAGATAAAGTTAGGAAAGTCTTAAAAATAGCAAAAGAACCGATTTCTATGGAAACTCCTATCGGTGATGATGAAGATTCTCATTTAGGAGACTTTGTTGAAGATCAAGGCGCGATATCACCAATTGAATCAGCCACCATGGAGGGTCTAAGAGAGTCAACTCAAAATATGCTCTCGGGGCTTACAGCAAGGGAAGCGAAAGTCTTACGTATGAGGTTTGGAATTGATATGAATACAGACCATACGCTTGAAGAAGTCGGAAAGCAATTTGACGTTACGAGAGAAAGAATACGTCAAATTGAAGCAAAGGCGCTAAGGAAACTTAGACACCCAACAAGATCTGAAAAATTGCGCTCATTTTTAGATAACGATAATTGATTATTATCTTTACTGTATTGTTGTATGTCCATGGGCCCATAGCTCAGTTGGTTAGAGCAGGGGACTCATAATCCCTTGGTCCCAGGTTCGAGTCCTGGTGGGCCCACCAATAATCAAAAATAGCAGTTAAGAATTGAAAAAATGAATTACGAGGATAAAAAAATGAAACATAAATTAATTGGAGCCGCAATATTAATATCTGTGGCCTTATCACTATCCTCCTGCGCTACAAAAGAATATCAAGCTGAAAGAGCACAATGCAGTGCAAAGTATTTACAGCAAATACCAGCTGAAATGCAGACCATTCAAACTACATGCTATAAGTCAGAAAGTTACGATACTGGAAAGACGCAGTGTACAACAAAATATTACCAATTTTATTCGAGGCAAATTTGTGAGCCGATTTACGAAAATAGGAATGTGGCATATCCATGTACAAAGGTAGTCGACGTGAATGAGAGTTATAGAAATACCCAGATTAAATCATGCACTGAACAACAGTGTCTCAAAAAATTTGGCAATACCGAATGTGCTTCAAAAAAATGATGAAAAAGTAGACTCCAGATTAAGAGTCTAGTTGGTCCAAAATATTTTTTGCAACTTTAATTTGCAGTTGATTTCCTTCGCTAAGTACTTGGTATAAAAGAGTGCGTGCCTTTTGATATTCCTCTGCATTTCTTAATTCCATTATCTTCTCAAGTTTTGCATCAACGACATCTGGCACAAAAGGTTCTAACCCCTCTCCTTCAGTTATCTGCTCTTTTTCCGAATTTTGTATACTTTCATCTTCTTCAATTTTGTCCAATTCTTCTTCCATTTCGCTATCAGTAAGTGGTTTATAGCTTTTATGATCTGATTCATCGAAATTATCAACTGATTCTTTTTGGCTAGTTGGCTCGGTATAATTTTTTCCTGATAAATTTCGTCTTTGTAAAAAAAACCTTGATAAAATTACACCAATCTCAAATAAAAACCATACCGGTATTGCTAACAAAGTTTGAGAAATTATATCTGGTGGCGTCAAGAGCATGCCTATTACAAACGCTCCAACAATTATATAAGGCCTTTTTTGAACTAACTTATCGGGTGTAGTCATCCCGGTTACTACCAACAAAATAGTAGCTATAGGGACCTCAAAAGCCATCCCAAAGGCGAAAAATAATTTGATAGCAACATCCAAAAAATCAGCTATATCTGGCGCCACTTCTACATTTTCTGGAACTACTCCTACTAAAAAGGGGAAAAGTAATGGCAAAACAACAAAGTATGCGAAAGATGCGCCAAGATAAAAAAGTAAAATGCTCGACCCTACCATTGGAATCGCTAATTTTTTTTCATGCTGATATAGACCTGGTGCGATAAAGCCCCATAACTGAAATAGAAGGTAGGGCATCGCAATAACCAATGAAGCAACGAATGCTAACTTTAAGGGTGTTAAAAATGGAGAGAGAACTTTTGTAGCTAACATTGAGCTACCTTCAGGAAGCGCATCAACAACAGGCTGAGAGAGTAAAGAAAAAATATCATTCCCAAAAGGAAACAAAATAACCAACAAGATAAGAACTGCTAAAACCATCCTTAGAAGACGATCTCTCAGTTCAATTAAATGAGTTAAAAATGACTGTTCTTTTAATCTATCGCCCATAAAATATCACACAAAATAAATGAAAGATTTGAGTAAAATTAAATTACTAGTTTTTAAGTATTTTTATCTGAGGAAGAATTTATTGATTTATTTAACACTTCGCCCTCTTCTCTGATCTCAGAAAAACTTTTCTTTGTTTCTTCGACTGCTTGATTTATTGGACTACTTTCTTTTGTACTTTCAAATGTTTTTTTCAATTCTTCTGCATGAACCTCTCTCTCTATTTCATCTTTTACTGAGCCAATAAAACGGCGAGCTCTACCAAACCACATACCTACAATACGAGTGGCTTTTGGGAGTCGCTCGGGTCCAATTACTAGAAGGCCCACCACTCCAAGCAAAACAAGCTCAAGGAAACCTATATCAAACATAAAATGCAATCCATTTTATTCATTTTTTATCAGAGTCTTCTTTTTCACCAAGAATAGATTCGCCCTCAATGATTTTTTCTTCATTCTGCTTCAGCTTTTCTTTTTCTGCTTTTTTTTCCTCATCTGTCATAGCTTTCTTAAATCCTTTTAATGCGCCCCCTAAATCGCTACCAATGTTTTTCAACCGCTTTGTTCCAAAAAGAACAAGAACTATTGCCAAAACAATAAGTAGTTGCCAAATGCTTATGCCACCAAAACCCATAATTTGCCTCCAAAATACCGGCTTCAATATTTTTCCCGGATTTAATTTTCATTGTAAATGTGTGAACTTATTTTTTTTCAGAACGTGAAGCTTTTTCCTCCAAGCCTGAAACACCATAACGTCTGGCAAGCTCTTCTGCTACATCTTCCCATTTTAAACCTTGTTGAGCTAATAAAATCATACTGTGAAACCATAAATCAGCAGTCTCATATACTATTTTTTTTGAATCGCCATCTTTTGCTGCCATAATTGTTTCAGCCGCTTCTTCGTTTATTTTTTTTAATATTGAATCGAGCCCATCCTTGTAAAGTTTAGCCACATAAGATTTTTCAGGGTCAGAGTTTTTTCTTTCTTCTAAAACTCTAGATAATTTTTCTAAAACATCATTCATATTCGCACCTCTAGGCCTTTTTGAGCCATGAATTCTTTAGCTTCCTTGATGCTGAACTCAGCAAAGTGAAATATAGAAGCAGCTAATACAGCATCCACTGATCCCTCATTCACCCCATCAGCAAGGTGCTGTAAACTACCCACACCCCCGGATGCAATAACTGGCACTGAAACAGCTTTAGCTACTTGTGAATTTAGTTGATTATCAAAGCCCAATTTTGTACCGTCTCTATCCATACTGGTAAGTAAAATTTCTCCAGCGCCATAATCCGCCATTTTAGTAGCCCAATACACTGCGTCAATTCCAGTTGCTTCTCTACCCCCATGAGTAAATATTTCCCAGTGATTATCTACTGCTTTTGCATCAATCGCCACAACAATGCATTGCGAGCCAAAGCGAGATGCAGCCTCTCTCATGAAATCAGGATTAGATACTGCTGCAGAATTTATTGAAACCTTATCTGCTCCAGCATTAAGCATATCTAATATATCTTGGTTTTTGCGGATGCCTCCTCCCACGGTAAGAGGAATAAAAACCTTTGATGCTACTCTTTCTACAACATCAATCATTGTCTTGCGATTTTCAGATGTTGCAGTGATATCAAGGAAAGTAATTTCATCCGCACCCTCTTCATCGTATCTGCCTGCTACCTCTACCGGATCACCGGCATCTCTTATATTTACGAATTTAGTTCCTTTCACCACTCTACCATTATCGACATCAAGACAAGGAATAATTCTTTTTGCGAGGCCCATTTTATTCGCTCCTGAACATATCAGCCAATTGCTGAGCTTTCGTTAAATTTAACTGACCCTCGTATATCGCTCTTCCAGTAATAACCCCAATGAGTTTATCACTAGAATTTTTACATAGTAGTTCTATGTCATTAATATTAGTAATCCCGCCAGACGCTATCACTGGTATATTTATTGCCTCAGCTAAATTCATAGTAGCCTCAATATTTACGCCGCTCATCATGCCATCTCTTCCAATGTCAGTGTATATGATTGAAGAAACGCCCATATCTTGAAAGCTCTTGGCTAGATCGATCGCCTGAAAGTCAGTAACCTCTGCCCAGCCATTTATCGCAACTTTGCCATCACTCGCATCAAGGCCGACAATTATATTTCCTGGAAATGTCTTGCATGCCTCTTTTACAAAATTAGGATTTATAACTGCCTGAGTGCCAATTATGCAATAATTTATGCCTATCTCTAAATATCTACTTATGGTTTCAAGATCGCGAATTCCGCCGCCTATCTGCACAGGTATGTTTGATAACTTCTTACAGATCGCGAAAATTGCATCATCATTAATCGGCTTACCAGCAAATGCACCATTTAAATCAACCAGATGTAATCTCCGTGCTCCCTCCTGTATCCATCTGCTTGCTACTTCAATGGGGTTATCGGAAAAAACTGTTTCTTCCTCCATGCGGCCTTGACGCAGTCTTACGCATCTCCCATCTTTCAAATCTATTGCTGGTATTACTAACATTAAGGTTTCCAATCAAGAAAATTTTTCAAAAATTGTAGGCCATCTCTTGAGCTTTTCTCTGGATGGAATTGAGTAGCAAATAAATTATCTTTTGCAATGGCTGAAGTAAATCTTACTCCGTAATCAGTTGTAGCTATAATTAGACTTGGGTCTTCCGGAACTACTCTGTAACTATGCACAAAATAAAATCTTGATTGATTCTCTATTCCCCTCCAAAGAGGATGATCTCGCTTGAATGCAACTTGATTCCAACCCATATGAGGGACTTTTAAATTATTATTTTTATTATCTTTGACGAATTTATCAAAACGTTTTACTTTTCCATAAAAAATACCTAATAAATTTACCCCTTGATTCTCATCCGAGGCGGTCATTAGTATTTGTTGACCCATGCAAATTCCTAAAAACGGTTTATTTTTTGATACCTCAACTATTGTCTCTTTAAGATCGAATCTATCAATTGAAGCCATGCAGTCTCTGGCGGCGCCCTGACCAGGAAACACAACTCTATCTGCTTGTCTTATATATTTATGATCATTTGTAATGCTAACTTCGACATTTTCAGCCACATGCTCTATGGCTTTTGCCACCGAACGAAGATTTCCCATGCCGTAATCAATGACAGCAATTTTTTGAGACATTATCTAATCCCTACAAAGAACCCTTTGTGCTTGGAATGACCTCTCCCATTCTCGAATCAGACTCTAAAGCCATACGTAAAGCTCGTCCGAATGCTTTAAAAATGGTTTCGGCCTGATGGTGTGCATTGCTCCCTCGAATATTATCGATATGAAGTGTTACTAACGCATGATTAATAAATCCTTGAAAAAATTCATGAAACAAATCTACATCAAAATTTCCAATAGCACTTCGAACAAAATCTACTTTAAACTCTATCCCAGGTCGTCCAGATAAATCTAAAACGACTCTGGATAGTGCCTCATCAAGAGGCACATAAGCGTGACCATATCTACGAATGCCTTTTTTATCCCCCAGGGCTTTTATAAAAGCTTGGCCAAACGTTATTCCAATATCTTCGACAGTATGATGATCGTCAATTTCTAAATCACCATTTGCGACTATTTCTAAATCCAATAGTCCATGTCTTGCAATTTGGTCCAGCATATGTTCCAAAAAAGGAATGCCAGTATCGAATTTTGCTTGGCCAGATCCATCTAGATTAACTTCTACAGAGATCTTTGTTTCTAAGGTATTACGTTCGACTTTTGCAACACGAGACATAATAAACTCCAAGTATATTACTTATAGATTTATGAATATTTTATTCTAATTAAGCACCAGATCACAGCTAAAAAATTTATCTTACCAAGCAAAATATGAAAAACCTTGCCTTTGAAGCAACATTACTCCCTCGACCCCTATTGGAACAACTTCTGAAAATTGATATACGTCACTTTTATCCAGTTTTAGGGAATTCAGAGTATTTCCACATGCTTGAAATGCGACACCATACTCTGCTAACGAGGCAGCTTTTTGCTTTAACTCTTTACTCACTTTAGTGGACTTTTCCTCTATTAGTAAATGTATGCCAGGGCCCATACACGCAATTACTATTTGAACATTATCACCATGTTTTCGTATGAGTTCTCCAGCAGAAAATAGGATTTGAGACAAGTACCGATTTTCTGATTTATTACACTGATAGACGATTTGATAAACTGATTTTTTATCGAAATGCGTGTCAGTATGGTGGGCTATTGTTTGATTAGAAAATGTTATAACCAGCCAAACTAAAGTACCTAAAAATTTTTTATTTATCATAAATTTTCAACCAATATTTATTTTTTTAAGCTCCAATAAAGCTTAAATTAATCAGGCTTGTAGCCAAAAAGTTGTTGGCCCTTCATTAATCAACTCTACAGCCATATCTTCTCCAAAGAATCCAATTTTTACATGGGGGTATCTCTGTTTTGCTAAATCAGAGAAATAATGAAATAAAAAGTTACTTTTATCTTTGGAGGCAATATGCGAAAAACTAGGTCGATTACCTTTTTCGAAATTTGCCATTAGGGTGAATTGAGGTACCAACATGAGCTCTCCAGATATCCCTCCTAAATTTAAATTCATTAAGTTTTTTTCATCATTAAAAATTCTACATTTAAGTATTTTTTTTAATAAAATTTCAGCATTATGCTCCGAGTCTTTTTTTTCTATCCCCACAAAAACAACTAGCCCGTTTTTTATTGAATTTGCTTTTTTATTATTTAAATAAATCGTAGCCTTACTTACTCTTTGTAAAAGTCCAATCACAATCTATCGGCCTCAATAGTTCTTTGTTGATATTTGTAAACTATGACTTAAAAGCCCTTATAAAATTATTTCAATCAGTCAACTCTTCCTTGTATATAGACTTACTTTGGTTTTTATCAAGATAAAATTATATATATCTTGGATTACAGCATAAAAACTTAGGAACAAAAAAAGGGGGCTAGGCCCCCTTTTACAGCAATTTAGATCTTAGCTCAGACAATCTAATTTGAAGCTTTGCCTTCTTTTAAACCTCTAAGTTCCTCGCCCCAACGTTTTCCCATTATTGAGACTGCACGTAGTCCTTCCTGGGTCCCAGGATCCATAGCTATCTTAAGCAAACCCGAGACGCCGCCTTTTGCGGGAGGTGCGTTAGCTATCTCTTTCGTGACATCGCTAAACGAATTAGCAAGACTCATCAAGTGATCTTGCACATCTGGGTGATCCAGAACTTGGAGCAGCCTCATTAGACCTTGATTTCTAGTCATTCTGTCTAATAAAGTTATTCCCTCCGAAAATGCGTTCGAAAGTCGACTGATCATATCGTCATTAAGGGCGTCCTGCGCCGCGGCATACATGGAAGCTAATTCAGCTATTCTCTTGAGATCGTCAGAGCTTACCGAGCTTTCCCCTGCTAGTTCTAAATTGGTTGTCATTAATTATTCTCGCTTTTCTATAACAGACCACGGACACTAGTCCAGTACATCTTATTGTAACCCATCTTTAGCCAATGCATTGACTTATTAGCTTCTCTTAAATCTGGTGGATTCTCGTAGTTAAACATTGCATAGGTAGATTTCTCATGACCGGCTTCGATAAAACAATACACTTTACCGTCATAATCTTTCACGGGAGTGCCGATTTTTGTTATGGATGCAATATTTTCAGCAACTACTTCTGCTTGGAAGTGAGCCGCCGAGCCCGTCTTGCTGACTGGCAGATTGGTTGTATCCCCCAAAACGAAAACATTGTCATGTCCATTCATGGTAAGAGAATGTCTGTCTGTTGGTATCCAGCCAGCGGTGCCAAGTTCGTTATCTTCAATTACTTCCATTCCGTGATGCTCAGGAACTGATATTAGCAAATCGTAAGCATACTCGGAGCCTTCCAAACTTTTAACAACCTTATTCTCTACATCGACTTCTTCGACATTAAATAAAGTTTCGTAAACTATTCCCATCCTATCAAATTCGGGCTTAGCCCACTTCGCTACATTCTCGATACTATGTATGCGATTGATGGGGTAGTTATACTTAATTTCTACCTTATCCCTGATGCCGCGTTTAACAAAATATTCATGAAGAGCAAAAACTGCCTCTACTGGAGCGATTGGGCACTTATGCGGAACGCCGACGACAATACCAATTTTCCCACCTTCGAATTCACGCAATTTCTTAAACAATTTGACTGCGCCTTCTTCGGTATAAAATGTCTCAGCGCCCTCGACGAGACCAGGAATTTTCTTTGGCATTGTTCTCGAACCAGTCGCAATTACGAGTATATCGTAGCCATAGGTCTTTCCAGATTTTGTGGTGACCTTGTTATCGTCTAGTTCAAACTTTTCAACTGGGTCAACATGGAAGTCTATCGAAGGCTCCATCAGTCCTTTTTGATCTCGATATAACTCATCAGGCATCATTTCACCGAAGGCCACATACAGCAAACCAGGTTGATACATATGCCTATCCGAAGCGGACAGCATAGTGATTTTTGCCTTTTGATTCTGGATCTCCGAGGACAATCTCCTGGCTAAGTTATTCGCCACGATAGTTCCCCCAGTACCTCCTCCAACAATCAGAATATTCATTTTAGTTATCTCATTTAATGTAAGTTTTGTGTCTTAATAAAGTCTTTGGTGTTATCGAACATTATTTAGCTTTTTTTACTTTAATGTGCCAAACCTCTTCGACTTGTTCACTGCTGACCATTTCGTGGCCTATTTTATTAACCCACTCTGGCACATCGTTTGCTGTGCCACTATCTGTGGATAGTAATTCAATTGTGTCCCCGACCTCAATCTGCTTCATATAAGTGATCAATTCCATCAATGGACCGGGACAATAGGTATTTCTTGCATCTACTACTTTCAACTGACTCATCTAAGAATACTCCTAGCTAATGTTAAATTAATGTCAGAAGGTAAGAAGACCTCTACCATCCGCATCACTCAAAAATTTAGTTAATCCTGTGGCTGGACCCATTTCATCATCCAACTCTTCACTCGTTATTTCAAGAAGATCCATAGCCATGGAACATGGTAACAGCTTTGCATCTCCAAGCTCCGCGGCTTGCTGAAAAAGTACCTTGTAATCAGGTACGCCTTCTTTCTGAAGCAGCTGACCAAATTGACCCTCTTCATCTGGCTTTCCATCGTAACCTTTCACAAAACTTGCTAAGGCGTTCATCGAAAAAAAGACAGTTACTTCTCCACCACTCGCAGCACCAACAGATGCAACCATTGCAGCCATTTGAAGTCTTTCGCGAGATCCACTTAAACAGATAATATTCAAATCTTGAGACATAATACTCTTCCACTGGTTCAACGTTAAATGCTTTGGGTACTACAAGTGTCTTAGACCTAGATCAATTTCACAGTAGTTTTGTATTTTATACTAAAAAAAGGATGAATTTCCTTGTCAAAAAGCAAAAAAAACGAATTTCACTATTTATAAGTGGGTTTTTCCTCTAACGACAAAACCCTATTTATCGACCAAGCAGAAAGCCATCCTACGACAATCCATAAAATTACATTTGCAATCGCAGTTGCGCCTACAAATTTTTGAGCTAAATTTTCCAAGGCCTCTGCTGCCTCTGATGATTGATCAGGGAACATCGGACCATCTAGGTGCGGTGCGCCAACTAGATGCGGGATAACAAGCAAAGTTGGCCCTACCATCCAGCGCCACGAGGCACCCGAAAAAATTAAAACTCCTAGTCCTACACCAGTGCAAACAACTGCAAATATCCACCATAGTTGACGGCTTTCTAAATCAGCTGCTGCTTGTAATGGTATCTCTGGTGGCATTCCTACAGCAGGCGCCAACCAGAACACTAAAAATCCGCCCAGACCCCATGCCAGTCCATACCACCCGGTATAAGTGACTCTGGCCTTGGGCAAATACTTTTGAGAGGCCATCATTGCCGACATCAAAAGTAGTCCAA
>TARA_B100000674_G_scaffold499057_1_pt1 | contig 40450 bp, 41 predicted proteins | sample TARA_B100000674 | Tara Oceans TARA_B100000674 (sample SAMEA2622759) | marine metagenome | biome: marine biome (ENVO:00000447); feature: surface water layer (ENVO:00002042); material: "saline water (ENVO:00002010), including plankton (ENVO:xxxxxxxx)" | depth 5 m | reverse complement strand
GGCCTCGATCAGCTGCATCTACGGCCTGGGCATTCCCAGTGAATATCTCAAGGCGGCGGTGAAGTTTGAGGTTGGAGAAACCCTCAACATCCGCGGCCAGTTGCGGGAGCTGGTGAATAACCAGTACAGCCGCAACGACACCGAAATTGCCCGCGGCCGCTTCCGGATGAAGGGAGATGTGTTGGAGATCGGCCCGGCCTATGAAGATCGGTTGGTACGCATTGAGCTGTTTGGTGATGAGGTAGAGGCGATCCGCTACGTCGACCCCACTACTGGTGAGATCCTCCAGAGCATGGAGGCGGTGAATATTTATCCGGCAAAGCATTTTGTAACTCCTAAAGACCGGTTGGATTCCGCCATCGGCGCTATCCGCTCAGAGTTGAGGGAGAGGTTGGACGTGCTGAATGGTGAAGGCAAGTTGCTTGAGGCCCAGCGGCTAGAGCAGCGCACCAAGTACGACCTGGAGATGTTGGGACAGGTGGGCTATTGCAACGGAGTCGAGAACTACGCTCGCCATCTGGCCGGCCGAGAAGAGGGCACGCCGCCGGAGTGCCTGATCGATTATTTCCCTGACGACTGGCTACTGATCGTGGATGAGAGCCATGTCACATGCTCTCAGTTGCAGGCGATGTATAACGGCGACCAGGCACGCAAGAAGGTGCTGATCGAACACGGTTTTCGTTTGCCCAGCGCAGCGGATAACCGGCCACTAAAAGGGGTCGAGTTCTGGGAAAAGGCACGCCAGACAGTGTTTGTGTCAGCAACCCCGGGCGACTGGGAGATGGAGGTCAGCGGCGGACAGGTGGCTGAGCAGGTGATTCGCCCTACTGGTGTCCTGGATCCGATAGTTGAGGTGCGTCCTACCACTGGTCAAGTAGATGACTTGCTGGGGGAGATCCGTGATCGTGCTGCCAAGAACCAGCGAGTTTTGATTACCACTCTCACCAAGCGGATGGCAGAAGACCTAACTGATTATTTGTCCGAGAATGAAGTACGGGTGCGTTACCTTCACTCGGAGATACATTCGATTGAGCGAATTGAAATTATTCAAGATTTACGTTTAGGAGAATACGATGTATTAGTTGGTGTGAATCTGCTTAGGGAAGGTTTGGACTTGCCGGAGGTATCACTTGTTGCCATTCTTGATGCAGATAAGGAGGGCTTCTTACGTGCCGAGCGTTCGTTAATACAGACTATCGGTCGAGCAGCTCGGCACGTTGAGGGTGTGGCTCTCTTGTATGCCGACAACATGACAGATTCGATGGCTAGTGCGATTGAAGAAACGGAGCGGCGTAGAAAGATCCAGCAGGCTTACAATAATAAGCATGGTGTTGTGCCAACCCCAGCAGGTAAAAAAGCCAGTAATTCTATCCTCAGTTTTCTGGAGCTAAGCCGCAAGCTTAAGCAGGATGGAATTGATGCTGAACTTGTAGAAGTGGCCGACAAAGCGGTTCTTGCGATGGAAAATGACACTGACGCCGGCATCGCCTTGGATACGCTGCCAGAGCTAATTACTGAATTGGAAGATAAGATGAAACAAGCTGCTTTGAAGCTTGATTTTGAGCAAGCAGCTAATCTTCGAGACAGGGTCAAAAAGCTACGCCAAAAACTCTCGTCTTAATAAGAAGCTGCAAATAATTTATTTTAGGAATTTCTATTGGTTACGAGCGAGAATGTTTGCCAGTCATCAAACTTTAAGATCTTTCTTTTTGAGGAATTTTTTGATTTAATATGTTTTAGGTCAAAGCATATGATTTGATGCACTTACGTGTGCATTTATCGAATCCTGATACTTTAAAGTTTTGCGGTGATTGCTTGCCTATTCTAAGTTTAGGCTTTTGAGTATTTTTAAAATCATCTCTACTTTGCCTAGGCATCAAGTTGGACCAAAATAAACTGGTAGGTAGAAAATTAACTTTTTTCTGGCAAGGCATATCATACCTAACTAACGGTTGCTGAATTTTTTAGGTCATATCAATCATTTGCGTATAGGTCATACTTACGCGTGCCGGCAAATGCTCAATGGCCGATTAAGCTGGATTGTTTAATTTCATGTGGATAGCCTTGCCATTGACATCAGCCACCTATGGAGTCTTAGTCTATGGATAATTTCAGTAATTAAAAAGAGCATGGGATTTAACTATTGGGCTTGGGTTGCCTCCCACGTCGCCTTAACGAATTTTCCAATAAAGAAAGCATGCAGCTTTGGTCGTCAAGTAATTCATGTTCATGATTTTGATAGAGAGGGAACTGAACTCAGCCAATTGGGTCTTACAGATTACTTAGCTCCTATTGGCTCCGATTCTCTACCATATGCAGATGAACGGTACTTTAAAGATTTAGGAGTTAATGTTTTGAGCATTGATTACTCCGATTACGAAGGAGCAGACATAATTGCAGATCTCAGTAAAGACCCATCTGAGAATTCTGAAATCAAAAGATTATCAGGAAGTTTTGATGCTGTATTTGATATTGGAACCTCTGAGCATGTTGGTAATACTTTTGCATCGATAAGTAACGCATTTGCTTTACTTCGCGATGGAGGATATTACTTTTATGATCTCCCTTACTCTGGTTGGCTAAATCACGGTCTCATACAATTTTGCCCATCATATTTTGCAGAATTATCTCGTACTAACGAACTCAATATGCTTTTCCAGTTTGCTCACCCTACATGCAGAGAAGGATTGATCGTTTTTGCAAGAGATAATGTCAATTATTTCCCAAATTGTATTACCTCTCTTTTTGGATGTATTCAAAAAACGGGTCCTTTACTAAAGACTTTGATGCCACCAGTGCAAACCTTTTGCGATATTTCTGGCCCTATTGATCCATCTATGCTTGGAGAATTAAAAGGTGAACGAAATATGCCACTTTTGAATAAGCTAGCACCAGACGATTTTATATCTTATATGAATTCATCAAAGGTGTTCGACTTGTGTTGGAGTAATTGGAACAACACTCAAATTATGTGTCAACGTAATATTTTTAATCCTATGCAGAATGATACACCTTCTTCAAGTATTAGCCCAACTATTTTTTAGAGTAATTTATTGATGATATTTATGATTACTAGGCAATGCTAAATTTGTATAATTGGCTAATAGAATCATATGAGTAATTTATCAATAAATTGTTTGTCATTATTCGCCATGACTTTTATGCAATCATGATGACATCTATTGTGTATGCAAAGTAAATCAAGTCCTATAAAGATGAAGTGACAGTATATGCTAATGTTTGCAAATGATCAATAGTCAGAGATAAGCCTAAATATTGAATGGCATTCTTATGTAAACCATAAATGCATTGAAATGTTCTACACACTTGAAATACTCGCTCAGAAAAGATGATAGAAATCTCTCAGAATATGTTAATTTAGATCAGGTATAAAGCTTTTCATGAGGCCTTGAAGCTCTGGCCTTGCTTTATAAAAAGGTTGTAATTTATTTCTAGTATCACGCATAAGAATATATTTACCCTCAACGCCACTATAGTGAGTATTAATTGCTTTAAGCATAGTGCCATCACTGCACGTAACATATAAATTTGAATCATCCTCAACCGTATATTTTTTAATGTCTAACATATCTCTGTCTCCATCCAAATAATTAAATGATGGTGGGATTTGAACACTCTCATGATCAAATAAAGTCTTTTCAGGTTTAAGTATCCTTACGTTGTCATCGACAAATAGATCTGAGGGTAATACATCACTCCACAATTTAGCAATTCCAATGTTTTTTGCTATAGAGAAGTGATACATATAGGCCCATACACTCATGTCAGGAAAATTCTGAGTGGGATGGTGAATAGAATATTGTTTAGCAAGATTAATCATAATATCCTTAAACCACTCTACTGCTTTGTAATTACATAGTAGAAAGTGCGGTATTAGATATTGACCGACCGGATTTGGCGTGTGTGATACGAACAAGGATGTATTAATATCTAAAGATGAGGTGAACATGGCTTCAATAGGCGATATAAGAGTAGAGATTGGAACAAATAAAAGATCATCCCAATCGTGAGCGAATATATTACAGTTCTTCTCAAAAATATTATGTTCAAATAGATCACGTAGTATCAGCCATCTTTTGAAGCAGTGAAGCTCAACAGCAGGACAATTAGCCTTAAGTATATTGCGATCCCACATCATCATTATTTCATGAGATATTGATTTTGTTTCACTTGTTTCCACATCCGCAATATCGATAATCTCAATTCTTTCTCTGAAAATGTGAGGAAACTTTTCTTTTGTTATGTTAGTTACTAAGACGTATCTATTACTGAAATATGAATAATGTGCAATACTAGTCAGAAGAATGGGAGATATTTCCCCATTCTGAGAATAGAAATATAAATATGTTGCATTTTTCATCTTTTGATTTAGCCTAAATTAAATTAGTAAATTAACCTAGCATAAAATGAAGAGCGACGAATCTCTTCTGATATTTGGGGGTTCTAGAGGGCTAGGTAAAAAACTAGCCCTGAAGCTCTCTTCTTCAAGAAACAAGGTTGTCGTCCTGTCACGACGAAAGCCTGATTGGATTACTTCAGCTCATGCCTGTGAGCACGTGTCAATAGATCTTTCATCCTTTACTAAAGATGACCTAGAAAGGAAAATTAAGCCTTTCTTATCTCTTCGCCCATCCTTAATATTTGCTCAAAGGTCAAGACCATTAAATTCAATGAGTACCAATAATGACTTAGCAGTGTCTATGGGTTCGATAGGCACAATATTAGACTATATTATTAATAATGATTTGAAGTTTTCCAAGCTATCTAAATATAAGGTCCTTGTTGTAGGCTCAACTTATGGGCAAAGAATTGGATTTGATCAAGGTTGGGAATATCATTCGGCTAAAGCGGGAATGGAGTCAATTGTTAGATATTTTGCAATCCGACACAGGATTCATTTCAATATTGTAGGAGTTAGGCCTTGTTCATTTAGACGTATTGAAGCATCGTCTAATAACGATTCAGGCTTTAGCTACAGTAACGATTCAAGGCCTACTGATGATCAGATCGCTGATTCATGTAGCAACATTTTAGAGATTGTAGATGATTGCCTGAATGGTAATATATTCGACCTGGACTCTTGTAGGCGATTTGAATATAATCATTTTAACTAGATTAAAAGCTAATAAAAATCGTTTTATAGGGCCGTAAGTTATGTCTGAATTGAAGTTTTAAAATGACCTGAATGAGATCCATTAGAAAAACAACTCTCTTTTCTTACCGCCTTCCCGTCGACTTTTAATTTTGAAAAAATATATTGATAATGCAAGTCAACTGGCAAGCTAAACGGAGTAAAGTTATTAATCAAGATTTTTGCCATCGCTGGACTTATAAGATATGCACATAAGGTTCTAGTTATCGCTATCTTTAAATCAAAAAGATGTTTGTCGGATTCATAGAAATCGATAAATGATGGATAATTACATAGATCAACATACAACTTTTGCCTTGTATCGGATTGAAATGCATTCAAGAGCATACGTAAGGTATCTGGAATACCTTCATTAAAAATAGAATCATCTTCCAAGACTAATGAAAGGCAATTTTCATTAGAAGCTACTGATAATGCTAGCCAGTGTTTCTTCAGAATATCACTCTCAGCAATCGATAGTGGTCTTGTCTTAAATAGACTATCAAGTGAACCTAGAAAATCCAAGGAACGTAATTTCCAATTTACACTCTTGAGGTTGCCAAATTGTGAATTATTGCTTGATAGCATATTTGGCAATAGTAAGAATGCAATTTCCTCAATATGAGATCTCCATAAATTTGGTGCGTAGCTTTTGTTCCAATTTAAATTTAAATCTTTTGTATCTTGATCATATATTAAATGAAGATCTAATTGGTTGCCAAACGCAGAATTGAGTGCACTAAAGGTTTTGAAAATATTTGCATGGCGATCAAAATTCGAAGTTTGAGTAATGCAAATAAGGGTAATTTTGGGATGCATATTAGAGTGGAGTGATGACAATATAGCCTTCATTTTGCATATAATAATCTACTCTTCTTTTCGGTCCAGCCATATTTTCAATTTCTATGTCTGAGATCTTTACTAAATCAGAGCGCGTAATATTTGGGGGAATATTTTGACCAATCGCTTTTAGATGGTCAATGAAACTATTGCCTTGAGTTTTGAATCTGTCAGAAAAACACCTAAGGTCATCTATAATAATATTATCGATAGGAAGTCTCTTGCTAAATATAACTTCTAGCTCTTTTTTCAATGGCATCCAGGTATCTTCTTTGTTTAAAATAGCACCTTGAATATAATCAATTTCTCCTAGGTCTGAGCCCGGAAAATGAGCGTCAAGCCAAAATGTAATCGGAGTAGTATTGTCTTGACTATTGATAAAATCAATTAGAGAACTTAATAATTGCGATGAGTCACCATGGTGAATATATATATTTGAACAATGTGCAAATTGATGTGAGGCTTTTATGTATAATTTGGGATCAATCTCTGTACTATGGACTACACTATATCCCTGCTTGATAGCTTGTTTTACACCATCACCTAAATACGTTCCTGTTTCTACAAATATTGAGTTACCCTGAGGCAGTACATTTGCTATTTTGGAAATTATCGAAAAACTCCCCATCGAAAATAGAATTTATATATATATCCTAACATGAAGCTGGCACCTGTCACATACGGATCCGCAGAGCCATAGTATGATTTGAAATATTAGTGCGTTTAGGCAGTTCTCAATTCGATGCAACAACAAATTCAAATTATAACAAACAAGCAGTCTTTACGTGTTTCAACACTTTTCCAAGAGTTTATTTGTAAAAGATTTGATATCAAGGATATTTCAAGTATTCATAAAACTGCCAACCACGAGGTTCTGATTCAAGGAACTGACCAAGCAACATACATACATAAGGCTATTTATTCTGAATTTGACAAGGATAATGATTCTCCTCTCGTCACTGAGTACAGATTACTTGCACAAAGCTGCGCATCGCTTCTTCGGGAACAAACCGGTGTAGATAGTTGGTGTATTCAAAGATATCCTTCATTTCGAGTACAATTTCCAAATAATGTTTCAGTGTTTGAATTCCATAGGGACTCAAACTATAATCATCCTTTGGGTGAAGTCAATCATTTTCTCGCGATAAATGAATGTAGAAATACATCTGCACTATGGGTAGAAGAAACTTTAGGTTGGTCTGATGTAAAACCACTAAATCTCAAAAAGGGTGAAATCGCTAAGTTGAACACGTCTATTTTCTTGCATGGAGATAAGCAAAATTTAGAGGGATATACACGGATGTCAATTGATTTTCGGCTTATTCCAACTCAAGTTTTAGAAAATGAGGTACAGAAAACCAGTCTTAGTAAAAATATTGCTTTTAATTCTGATAACTATTTTATGCTATGCCCTTAGTCAAAATGGGCCATCGGTAATTTCCATTACCACTGCATGATCAGTGATGATCTTGTGAGAATGAATATATGGTGCATTCATTCTGTACAAGAATGTATCAACTTCATTATTGATAAAATCACTGTAAGATCCGATCATTATTTTTTTCTCATCACTAAACTTATCTTTCCTATATGTTAATTCTATACGTCCAGCGATACATAAAAAAGTTTCATGTTTGTTTTGATGGGAATGAGGATTAATCTGCGTCTTTGAATCAAGGCAAATCAACATTTCATGGCATAGTGATGCATTATCTTGATGAAAGCATATTCTAGAACGAAATTTGTTGCTTTTAGACATTAAAAGAAGTTCGTTAATATCGTTATGCCCAACAACTATTAATTCGCCATGTGCTTGTTTAACTCCATTAATATCGAAGACTTTGTTGGAATTACTGGTCATACTTGCTCCTCAAAGATTGAAGAAAAACTTGAAATATGAAGCCCCTTTTCAGATAAACTATTTATTATCTTTAGTGTTTTATTTGGCTTTAGCGAAGAAATAATCTTAAGATTCTTTCCCTTGCAAAGTTTTGCCAAGCTAGATGAGCTAATAATTCTGTGTTTGCTACATGGTGTTAGCTTATTTGATTTATCAGGAGCATCATCAACAATATAGTCAATACAGTCAGAGTAATTGTGTATATACATATATGTAAGGCCTGAATGTCCTGCTCCAAAAAGTATAGTGCATGCGTCATTTTTTAAATTATTTTTATTGGAATGAACTTGCGTCAGATGATCTATGTAAGAATTAATTAGTGATTTATCACTTGACTGAATAACAGAAAAGTCAGAAGAAACTTTCTTTTTAATAAGTATAGCGATCACATCTTCACATTCATACGAATATCTTCTTTGAAATACAATTTCACCCTTCGCTAATCCAATTAGCTTCTCAATCGAAATCTGTGTAAAGTAACTTCTGTGGCATTCCCATAACATAGCGATACAATTATTTCTCAACTGATAACTGCTATCTGGGATTTCAATCAAAAGATAACTGTTCTTTCCAAGTATATTTATTAGATACGTCAGGTCTCCTAAAGGATCATCGCTGTGCTCAAGAGCATGCCTACATAAAATGACACCCTCAGATATTAATTTTAATTCTCTATTTTTTAGTTCACTTAATCTTTTTTCCACTAGTTGGTTTGACTTTTGAACTTCAAAATTTGCTCGGGATGTTTCCAATATAGATAACGCTAACGGATTATCTTTGTACGAGAAACAACTTATGGATTTAGGTGAATCATTATCTTCTAAGATCTTCGTAGTATAATTAGCAAGATCGGAAAGATGCTCTTCTGGTTCTATATGGTAAGTAAAAAGTTCGGCTGGCAAAACTTTATCATAACCAGCATTATGATCTAACCTTAATAAATCAAGTTTATCATCATAGTTTATCTCAAGATCTATTTTCTGACAATCAATATTATAGCTTGAACCAGGCTCAAGTAGAAATGCAGTTTTGTATTGATTTTTGATGAGCATTTTAAATTAGATTATCCAGAACTCGTTCAATACTTACTGGTTTGTACCCGACTGCTGATGATGTACTTCTCATATCTAAATAGGTGACATTGGATCTATAAAGCAATTTTACACCAGCTTCCTCTGAGGTGATGGCATGAACTTGAGAGGAACCCTTGTTAAGTCTGTCAGCTAGAGCGAGAGCAAACTCATAGTAGTTTAAATCCTTAGCTCCACTCAAATGGAGAATACTAGGCGTAGCTTCCCATGATAAGTTTATAACCTTATCAATAAATTCAGCACTATGCATAAATGTTATTGGAGAAAAATATAAGTCTGTAAATGCTCTGATTGTTTTATCTGCTCTTAGATCCTTAATCCATTGCCCAAATGGACTTGTATCAGTACTAACATGTTTAGTTAATCGAATTACTTTTACGCTGTTTCTTATTTCATTAAATAATAGAATTCTTTTTTCAACTTCTGCCTTTTGCTTTGAGTAATGAAGCAAAGGATTATATTTTCCTTCACAAGTTCTATCTCCCTCTCCTAGAACAGTATTAGTCGAAATAAATATCACCTTCTTCCCTCGACTAATTAGTCTTTCGGCCAATGAACAAATAGCTTTAACATTGGTTTTTTGCGTTTCATGTGGGTCATTTTCGCATAGCCTGTAATCAGTAATTCCTGCTAATATTATGTAGTATTGAATAGAATCTATCTCAGTCAGTGATTTCGGATCACTTTTCAGTAAGTCGTAAAATATAAATGACTGCTCGCCTGTTACTCTTCTGGTTGTAAATAACCATTCGTAGTTGTTTTTCAGTGAGTATTGCTGCATTGCTACTCCTAGCCGACTATCACCACCAACAATCAATGCCTTCGTCATTTTCTTTTTCATATATGGTTTGTATATCACAGCTCTAATTTATTGATTAACCAATCCAATACTGACATTGGAAAAAACTCTGATGGAATTCGATTATTTTGAAATAAAGGTTGATTAAGTTTCTGTATATATAAGTCTATATTCTCTTCGTGCTTTTGAATGTCCGCAATCATTTCGCCCATGTCAGCATAGTCTTGCAAGTAGAACAATGATTTACTATTGAATATTTTTTTGTCTAGCCCTCCATTGTAAATTGCGATAGAATTTGATGTATATGGATGTATGATTTTTTCAGTATTGTATCCTTGCGCATAGCTATTCTCAAATGCAATAGTGTATCTATATCTTTGCAGAAGATCTGTTTTATCTTTCTCGGAGCCTCTTAATACTTTGCCGGTATTATTTAATAGTTTTCCAAATGAATCAACTTTCTTTATTTTTGATAGTGATTCAAATAGTTCTATTCTGTCTTTGATTGGGTTATTGTTTAAAAAGATACAGAACTCCTTGTTCGGAACTGTCTTTTTATTTCCATGAACGAATAGGCTTTCAAATGGCACCAAGTATGTTGGATTGCTTGGGAGCTCATATGGCATTTCATGGTATAGCCAATTTATAAATAATACCCAGAGAGGAAAGTATTTATTTGTTTCTGAACTTTTGAACTGAGACAATGAGCAGTTACTGTACTCTATCATTGGCTCTATTATTCTTGCAGGTGGATTACTATCTGTGTTTTCACCACAGAAGAATAGTTTTTTGCAGCTAAACCTTAAGTGATTGCTGCCAAAACATGAGAAAATTAGTAAATCAGGATTCTCACTTGTTATTCTAATTTTATATCTTAATCCAAGTAGATTTGTAAAATAATTATTGGTCATGTTGAACATATAGGGGTCATAACCCCACATATCCGTAAACCAGACTTTTAACTCAGTTCGTTGCATAACATTGAAAGGTGTACTCACTATTGGAAGAAAGGGTTAGGGCTTTACGAAATTCCACCCGTTTCTATTTTCATTAGTAAATGTAAAGCATGAAGTCAAGTATTGAGGCACATTAGGTCTATTAAGATCTCGCGGGTACATGTAAAACTTTGTGGATTTGCAAAGATTAAAGCAATTTCTGAGTATATCAACGAAAAAACATATTCCAGTATCTGGTGTGTGAATTTCTTTGGCTTTATCTAGTATTAACCACCAATCAAATAAGCTATAATTTTCTTCTAGACAATTCCTAACTATTTGCGTTTTATAAATGTTTTTATTCATGCTTTCAACGGTATGCAGATGTTTTCCATCTGGCGATCCTACTAAATCGTTAACATAAAAATATGTACTTCCGCACTGCTTCTTTTCGAACAAGGCTTCTCCTTTTGAAGGATATAGTACCAATGCATCCCCAAATAGCTCCCACCAACTAAATGCATCTTTAGTCATATCTGCCAACATATATTTAGACAGCATCGGCAAGTCTTCTATCCCAACTTCTTGATTGAGTAGCACATATCTTAGAGGAAAATATGCAAAGTCTTTTTCTTTAATGACATTTGAATATCTTGATCGATAGAGATTTTGTAAATTCTGGGGTATCTTATCTTCGCTTATAAACTTTACCCCTGGTATGTATATGCATTTACTTAGCCACATATATTGTTGGATCAGCGGCCACAATACTTGATATCCCTGTTCTACAAGCTTTTTGCCAATATTTAATGTATATAAGACATCGCCAAGGCCAGCTGGCTGGTTTACCAAAGCAAGTTTAATCACAATTGCTTCAATGGCTTTTAGTATGTTACCATAACGATGGCATAGTTGCTCTATCTAAATTGCAGACCTTAGGTGAATACTTTAGTCAATCTAGTGCGACTGCACGTGATCTTTGCTCAACTAAAATTCAACTAATTGAGCAGCTAATTTCATTGCTTGCTAATACATATCAAAATGGCGGCAAAGTTATTTCTTGTGCAAATGGAGGCCTCTCTGCTGTATCCAGTCACTTTGTAGCTGAGTTAGTTGGTCGCTTTGAAGTTAGAAATCGTCCCCCTTTCCCAGCTTTATCATTAACTTCAGATACTAGTATTCTCACTGCTTTAGCAAATGATTTTGGTTATGATCAAATTTTTAATCGGCAATTGCATTCAATTGCACAGCCTGATGACGTTGTTTTTCTTATGTCCTGTTCAGGTAGTTCGCCGAATATAATCCAGGCCTTGGAGTTATGTTGTTCACTGCACATTAAATGTGTCTTGGTTACAGGCGATTTTAATGTTGAGTATATTCCTGTGTCCTCCAGTCTTATTCATATATCTATTCCCTCTAAACGTTGTGCTGTTATTCAGGAGGTGACACTTCAAATGCTACACTACATTTGTTATCGCCTGGATCTTCTTAAATAGTATTATGCCTCACAATCTTATCGAGTTCGAAGGTGAATACTATCCTTCTTTTCAGGCAGAGGGTAATGCTGCTCAGTTTATATTGCCATTTGCAAAAAAATTGTTAAGCGGCAGAGGCTTTGATATTGGATGTGGACGAATCGAGTGGTCTCTCCCTGATTCTATTCCTATTGATTTACATATCTCGCCCGGCTATGATGCATTTAATCTTCCTGATATTGGCAAAGTTGACTATATTTTTAGTAGCCATTGTTTAGAGCATCTGCCTAACTTCTACGAAGCTCTTCAGTATTGGTCTTCACTTCTTGATGAGGAAGGAAAATTGTTTTTGTATCTTCCTCACTATTCTCAGCGTTACTGGCGGCCTTGGAACAACAAAAAGCATCTTCATGTTCTCGACCCAATAGTTTTAGTTGATTATCTTAAGCATCTTGGATATCGTTATGTTAGTTCTACGGGTGTTGACCTAAATAGTTCATTCTCTATTTATGCAGTGAAATGAAGGTACTGATATATGGAGATAGTATGCTCGACGTTTCCATTAATGGAAGGGTAGATCGCATATCACCAGAAGCTCCCGTACCTATTCTTTTGCAGAGGTCTCAGAAATATTCTATTGGTGGAGCTGCGAATGTTGCACAGTGCCTTCAAGCATTGGGTGTAACAGTCACATTGGTTACTTGTGTCGGCAACGACAAGCACGGTACTGACCTTCGTAAATTAGCCGAATCGCATGGGATCATTTTCAAGTGTATCCCAATAGAAAATGCACAAACCACAGTTAAAACAAGATTCTGGTCCTCTAATCAGCAGCTTTTTCGGTTTGATCAAGAGCAACCTATCTCTATCCAAAACATAAATCCTGACAATATTGTAGGCGTAGTTGATCCACTAGATTTTGATCTTATTGCATTCTCTGACTATGGAAAGGGCTTTATCACTTCTGAATTAATTAGTAGAGTGTGCCAAATGGTTGATGGTCGAATCCCATTAGTGTGCGATCCTAAGGGCTCTGACGCATCAAAATATCAGAATATATTTTCTATCACTCCGAATTTTAAAGAAGCTCTTGTTCTATGCGGACTTCCCCTTTCTTCTAATACATTAGATCGTGTTCTGCTATTGAGAATGTTGCAGAAATTTCGAGATGATTATCATATTGCCTTTCCTATTATTACATTAGCTGAACACGGCATTGCTTATTTTCTTGACGATGAGCTTTTTATACAGAAAACATTAGAGACTCAGCTTGCCGACCCTACTGGCGCTGGTGATACTGCATTAGCAGCTTTTTCCTATGGCCTCTGTAATGGCTACCCTATTTCTAAGGCTGTTAAATATGCTTGTGCAGCTTCCTCTTTTACGGTAACTCATGTTGGGACTGGTCCGTGTCCTCTTTTGGAGATGGAATCAAGGTATCTACAACTTTGCTGATATGAATCTATCTGATCTTCAATCTAAAATCTATCTATCTCCACACCACAACGATCTTGGTCAGTCTTTTCCTTTTATCCAGGAATCTAAAAGTGTTGTCTTCACAAATGGATGTTTTGACATCCTTCATGAAGGTCATATCTCTTCGCTTTTACATGCTTCTAGCCTTGGTGATATCTTGATTGTCGGCCTTAATAGTGATGAGTCTGTTCGAAATTTAAAAGGTATTACCAGGCCAGTAGTCCCACAAACTTCTCGGTCTACAGTTCTCGCTTCTATGTCATTTGTAGATTTTGTAGTTATATTCGACGAATCAACTCCTCGAGAGCTTCTTAATTATCTTCAGCCAGACGTTATTGTTAAAGGACAAGATTATATCGTCTCTGATGTTGTCAAGCACTCTGATGAAGCTGTTGTATCTTTAGCTCCCTTGGTACCTGATTTATCAACTTCATCACTGTTGGATAAATATTATTCATTAAAAAATTCCTAAAAACATTTATTGTATGATTTCAACTTTACAACGTTCACATATTCTAAATAGTTGGCAGTTGCGGCATCGCCTAATTGCTTCTCTGAGGAGCGACATTGGAGATTTATCTGCTTCAGTCCAAATATCCCAATCTAGTGACCAAGCCATTAACCCAGCTTCATTTACTGTATCTGGACTTCCTCCACGTCATCAGTCGATTCAGACTCTCGTTGTTTCGCTGGTTCGTCATTTTCTCAGTACTTATTCTCTTAGTCGATCTGATATTGAACCTCTAAAATCAACTCTAGCTTCTGAGTTCCCTCATCTTTGGCAGGAGCTATTAATACTTTCAACTACCGAACCTTCTTTTCAACTAAACGAATTAAAGTCTTCCTTCTTGGATCACCCGGAATCAATTACCCGTCACTATCTCTATCACTTTAAAAGGATATTTTTTCAGTCGCAAGCGTCTCTTTGTACTTATGAAGTTAATCCCTTGGTACTACCTACGAATGACATCTATAACGTAACGCACAACTCTCAGTTTGGTTGCTATTTAGGTGTTTCTGCAGCTCATCTCATGTATTTATATGATTACCTTCTTAATACTGATCTTAAAACCTTCAATCCTTCGCTTCAGATTTATCTTGGTCCACTTTCTTTATACAATATGTTCCCTTTGACACCTTATATGCCCGATACAAATTTTACCTACACGCGGATTGATATTGATCACAATTTATCTTCCTATAAAGAACAATTTTATGACGATGAACTGGCTCTATATTCAGCTCTTCGTATGTCGGGGCTCCAAGGCCAAGTCAATGTTTCATCAAATAATTCTCTCAATAGTTCGTATCGTTATCAGAGATATTCTCACATTTGCAAAAATTTTAATTTAGCAAATAAATTCTTAACTGATCAGACAATTCATACTGACGTCCTTAATTTCTTTACTACGCACGATAATGTTATTTGCTTGCATCATCGTGATTCTGCCTATAGTACTTCATCTAATCTTAGAGATTCTTCTTTGTCATCTTACTTTCACTTGATAGATTACTGTATTAATAATAATATCGCAGTAGTAATTTTATCGATATCAAGCATTGATCATTACCCTGAATCACCATTTGTTCTTGACTTTAGTAGATTTAATTATGGAGTTTATTCCCAGTTCTATTGCTTATCTAAATCTAAATTCCTAATCGGAACCGCGAGTGGTATTTCTCATCTGTGGACTACTACAGGTATTTCCACGCTATTTCTCAATACCGTAGCGTTACCTTCGACCCATGTCACGGATAGTGTCTTGCATTCACCAAAACGCCTTTCATTAAAGAGTGATTCTTTTCCTATAGCTAATAAATCTAAATTCATGCAATCTATACTGAATAGTACCTGGGATGATCGTATTCTCTCCTATTTTGATGTCTCAACACTTTCCCCCTCCGAATTAATTCAAGAGTTTGTTGATGTCTTTAATCCGTTGTCTTCAAATAATTATGATCAATTTCCTACAGCTCATTCTTTGTGGAATAAATTCTTTTCAGCCAAGCCTAATTTTTGTGATTACTATCTTACCCCTGCTTCCTATCGCTGCTTCTATGAATTATTTAAGAAAATATTCTAATGCATTATTTTTTTTGATTGCTGATATGATATCTATATGTCTGTTCAGTTTATCCAATTCTTTCTCGTTACGTATTGATATTTTTTCGGCAGCAAAGTAGATGTTTATACCATTATTAATAGCAAGTTTTACGTAATCTAAATCATATTGATCTTGTTCTTTGAATTGGTTTATAGTGTAAAAAATGAAGTTAGTATTTTTGCTTTCTCTTATATAATACAACAAAAGTCTGTGTTTTTGTTCATTGCCTACAATTTCAGCTCCAACAAATGAGATTTCTAGATTTTGTCTGCTTGCAAAATCTCTCAATGTAATCTGCTGAACTGTTTGTAGAACATTTCTGTTTGAATCTAAAAATGCAAATGCTTTTTCCATTATCCCTGTAGGTCAAAACCTATATTTGTTAGCGGACTAGTTGATAATACATTGTAGAATGATAGTGGATCATGCATTCCAGTAGGCGCAAAAAGAGATTTATACCTTGTATTTAAGCACCATCTTGTTTCATCAGTATTATTCATTTCAGATCCATGCAATAAGGTAGACGAAAAAAACAAAATATCTCCATACTTTGCTTGTATTGTAATGCTTTTTTTCTGACATGCATTCTTAAACTCTTCCCATGTTTTGAAATTATTTGAATTGTATTCAGCTAATAGTTTTCTAGATTCTTTCAGTGGTACTACGTAAAATGATTTAGATGCATAACAGTCAACAAGTGGTACCCAGCTTACAACTTCAAATTTAGAAGTTGGAGGTGCATCTATATGTAATTCAGCTACTCTGTTGGAGTGAGGATGTTGCAATACAATATTATTTCCCTTTTGAGAATGTATATCCTGTCCAAATAAGTGGGTAAAGTATGCTTTAGAGCTCATATATATTTCTCTATCAAAACTAAAGCTTTTAGAAATATATTTTATGCACTCGAGTGTCAATTTATTTGCATCACTATCGCTTCTGAAATTACTTATTAGGTGGATATTATTTAATACATATTCATCACTCCCCGTAGTATTGTAATTTTTTCTTATCCAGTCCGCAATACCGATTCTTATCTTTTCAATTGGTTTTATATCATCGACTTGCATTACTGCATATCCCAGCTTTGTTAAATTCTCTACAAGTCGATTATTTCTATCTTCTATTAGATCCATGAATGACCACCACTTATATCAGCTATCATACCATTACACATGTCTCTATTTGCAGTAGTCCCAAAAACGAATTTAGCAATGTCTTCTGGGGTAGACATATATCCACTTGGAATTTTTTCTTCTACTATTCTATTGAATTTGTCTTTATCTTCGTTTTCAAGCTTCGCGAAGTACTTATGTCTAACTTTTACCATTCCTAGTCTATAACCGAAGTAGTAAGTATTGACTCTTCTTTCTTTCAGTAAAGATACTATTAAATGCTCTAATGTGTTTTTGCTCGCGTTGTAGATACCATGCATTGACATATTTATTGCGACTGCTGAGGATAAGTAATGGAATTCTAGTGAAATATCTGTGTCATCTATTTCATTTGTTATCTTCTTTGTTACCCAATATGGCATGGTGACATTGTGCGTCATCACCTGATTAAGCTTTGAAAGATGTATTAAATTTCCTGCCTCGCTATCATTGATTTTCAATGAACTTCCGCTCACAAAGAAGATTGAAACTTGATTATACCTTTCTTTCATAATATCTTCGATTAGTCTATCAATTGCATTCTCAAGGCTTGACTGACTATCTATATCCATCTCTATATATCTAATATTATTTAGCCTGCTTTCAGGTGAATTTCTACCTAAAGTTGTAAGATTGTAATCTCTTGTTCCATACATTTCTAGGATACTGATTCCTATACCTTTTGATCCTCCTATGCATACAGCGAGTCTACCCTGATTCATGATTGTCCCATCAGTCGTCTTAGTATCTTAGCTTATTATTAGAACTCAGTTAGGAAGAGTTTCGTAGCTCTTTCTTTCAGTGAATTCATTTCTGTGCTCTTGTTATTTTTAATAATTCTCTTCATATAAATAATACACCAAGCCAGTTTTGAAATATTTTTCATCTGTTCATACCTATCTATCCATGAGCTATCACTTATTATTTTGCTTTTTTCAATCTCATCAAGAAGATACCGCTCTAATCCCACTGTCATATTATTTTCTGGACGAATGTTCCAGTCACATGCAAACTTAGCAATTTCATCTATTCCAGCATGTTCAAAATCATAAAAGAAATACTCATGATCTTTGTTCACTAATATATTATGAATGCCCACGTCCGATGGAGATGCTATAAGCTCTCTATTTTTACTCCAAATATCTTGTTCACTGTACATCCTTGCTTTATTTTCAACATCTTGGATGTGCTTTTTTAACTCTTCATCTATCCATCGCTTAATAACTAAACACTCTTCTGTAGAGTTGTTTGCTATTTGGTTTTCCACCCTTCTTAGTTTTATTTTTATGTTTTCAACCATTATGTTTGGGTTTATACATGCCTCACTTGCAAAGTCTAATTTCCCTGCCGTATTTTTTCTGCTGTTACTTGCTTTGATAAATTCAACTGCACTTTTTATTACCCTTTTCTCTGCTTTTTCAACAGGATTTCCCTCTATCCATGTCATGATTATCCATTTGCCTTCCGACGAACTCTCGACATGTTTAGGGGCATTTGTAATACCTTGTTCTGTCAGAAACTTTAGAAATTTTGCTTCTGTTGTTGCCTTTCTTCTTCCTTGTTGATTATCCACCTCGTTATATATTTTTAAGCATAAGTCATCATCTCCTCTTTTTAACCTTTTTGTTATTGAGTTTCCTCCTTGGTTTACATTTTCGCTTGACTCCTCGTATCCTCTTTCGAGTAACATCTTATCTTCCATTATTTTGCCTAGCCATAATCTTCTCTATTTCACTCCATGATCTTACTTTAATTATGTCGCTATACTTCTCTGAGTTTGTTCCATTTTTAGGATCATACAGTATCTTTTTCGTCTTGCTGTTAATCATTTCCAGTATCTCTACGAGATCATCAATATAGTAGTCACACCCTAATTCTTCAATTCTTTTAACCTTTTCCTCCTTTGTAGCCTGAAAATATATTTCACTTCGTTCCATCCCTAAACCTTCGCTATCGAAGAATTTGTTCTTTTTAAGCCACCTTAGTGCTGCCTTATGTAAGTCATATTTTTCACCCTTGTATGGATACTGTGTCTTATGACTGATAATACATAGCTTGATCCCAGACCTTTTTATATTTATCAATGCTTCTAGCATTCCTTCGCTTGGACTTGCTTCTGTAATTCTTGATCCATAAACTTCTCCCTGTAGAAGTGTGAATTCATTATCCATCTTTTTACTTCTTAGTCTGTCTCTTATGATTTTTTTGTTTGCTGGTGTTGATTCTTCTATTAGTCCCTTGCTAAATGCTGTCCGGTAAAATAGGTCATCATATGTTACCAATGTGTTGTCAAAGTCTAATCCCAATATTGTCATAAGGACTTCACTAGTTTATAAATAGCTCTATGATTTAGCATTTCTGTTTCTCTTACGTAGCTCTGATCCCCAAGTTTATGTATAAAGTGATCTTCTATTCCCATACGGTTGAGTTGAATATCTGTTATACCTTTTGATGATAACCATTCCAGCAATGATGAACCCAATCCTCCTATTCGGTGGTGTTCTTCTAGGCTGATCCACTTATTGTATCCCTTTTCTATGCATTCAACTAGAAAGTTTTCGTCCATTGGTTTTATGCTGCCCATGCTCGCTATGCCTATCTCTATTCCTTCGTTGCTTAGTTTCTGACCTGCTTTTATTGCCTCAGAAACTATTGGGCCAATTCCCAAAATTAGAACTTTTGTCCCTGTCTTTAACATATGTGCTTTTCCTATACCCAGGTCTCTTCTATCACTTAGTAGATCCGGTTCTCCTTTTTTACCGATTCGTATGTAGGTTGGTTTACCTTCGATAACTGCTTGTCGCAGTTGAGCCACCAGCTCCAGTGAGTCGGTCGGTGCGCATACCCGTATATTCGGAATGCTTCTTAGGATTGCTATATCTTCAAGTGAATGATGTGTTGCTCCTAGTTCTGCGTATGAAAGACCTGATCCTGTTCCAACGATGATTACTGGTGCTTCGTGATACGCCACACCTGTCCGTATTTGTTCCAAACAGCGCGTTGTTGTGAAAGGAGTGATTGTATATACAACTGGCCGCAGTCCACTCAGAGCCATTCCTGCTGCCATGCTCATCATGTTTCCCTCCGCTATACCACAATTCAGAAACCGCGAGGGAGCAATTTCCTTATATTTGTCAAACATTCTATTCCCAATGTCTCCCGAGAGTAGACATATATCTTTTCTTTCCCTTGCGAGTTGAGTCATTTCTCTTGCAAAAGCATTTCTCATGTCATCACCTCTTTCAGTTCCTGCATTGCTGCTGCTAGTTCTTCTTTGTTAGGTGTTCTGTAATGCCAATTATTATCGTCTTCCATGAATGTTATACCTTTCCCCTTTATTGTGTCAGCTACGATCATGCTTGGCTTTGTTTCATCTAATCGTGCTTTTTCCAAAGCCTTTTTTATCTCTTCAATATTATGTCCATCAATTTGTTGTGTATGCCATCCAAATGCTTCCCATTTGGCGGCCAGTGGTTCTAAAGCCATAATTTCTTGGCTTCTACCAGTTGCCTGCCATTTGTTGTAATCAATAATTGCCGTTAACTGGTGTATTTTTTCTCCTGCTGCGAGCATTGCCGCTTCCCAAATGCTTCCTTCATTGCATTCACCATCACTTAGCAGAGCGTAACAGCGGTTTTTGCTTCCTTTAATCTTTTGGGCTATTGCCATCCCTAGGGCCATGGGGAGACCGTGGCCAAGTGAGCCAGTAGCGGCTTCTACACCCTTTATGTATCCAGGCTTAGGAGGGTGTTCATGGAACACACTTCCATCTTTACCAAATTCCTTAAGTCGCTCAACTGAGAAGAATCCTCGCTCTGCTAGTACTTGGAACAGTACAGGTGCACCATGTCCTTTGCTCAATACAAATCGATCGCGATCGGGACAATCTGGTGATCTTGGGTCAATATCTAATTCACTCCAATACAGTGTAGTAAGTAATTCTACGCATGATAGACAAGAACCTAGGTGTGGTATTCCGGCTTGTGCAGATGTTTCTATTGTTCGTTTACGTATGGTTTGAGCAATTTGAATCAGCTGCTCGCATGATTTGTCCATTTCTGCTTCCATTATTTTAATCCTTCGATCCAAGTTTGAGATGCCTCATCCATTTCACGGTGTAGCAGTTTTCACTCTCTTCTAAATTACCACTATGGTATGCCGAGGCGATTTCATCAATTGCATTTTGTACACTAAACTTTGGCTCAAATCCTGTTTTGACCAGTTTGCTTGAATCTTGTCGGTATGATCGCGGATCATTTGATTCTGTGATTATTATTTCAGCCCCTGTTTTATTTCTTACTTTTTCTGCAATATCAAGTATTTTTAGGTTCTCAAACCCTGCGTTATAGCAGCCTGACTCAAGATGGGGTTTTGATAAAAAGTGTCGATATACATTTACCAGGTCTTTGATGTGAATGTTTGGTCTTGTTTGTTCGCCGCCAAACACATTTATTTTCCCATTCTTTAGGCCTTGATATGTAAGCATGTTGACGCTTACATCCAGGCGCATTCGTGGAGACAGTCCACATACTGTCGCAGGTCTGATGCAATGTACTTGCATTTTGTCTGCATACGATAGAAAAACACGTTCTGCCACCATTTTGGTTTTGTTGTAAACCGATATTGGAACCAGCCTGAGGTCTTCGGTGACATTTGGTTCATCTTTAATTCCGTACACGCTTCCTGAGCTTGCGAATAAGAATTGTGTAACACCTTCCCGAACGGCTCGATCAGCCAGTTGTTGGCCTGCCAGCACATTGACTTCCCAACTCAGAGTTGGATTGAGTTCAACCGCTGGATCATTCGCAATGTTTGCCAGATGGATCACTGCTGTAACGCCATCCATTGGTATGGCATCTGTGTCTCGTATATCGAGTTTCAGGTTTTTGAGTCTGGGGTGTTCGGGCAGTGCATTCCCAAACCATTGTGTGTCAATGCTGGTCACGGTGTGTCCATCTTCCAGCAATTGTGGGATCAGGACCGAGCCCTTGTATCCGCAGCCACCAGTTACGAGCAGGTTCATGTTTTGTGTTGGTAGCTCCATGGCAGTGTCTTCAGCGTACTCAGGTTCGCATCCACCCAGCTCAGTGTCTCCTTGAGTCCTTCATCCATGGAGATCTGATCAGTCCATCCATGCACCCTGCGTATGGAGGAGCTATCCAGTAGGTAACTCTGATCTTTGCCCAAGCGCTCTTCGCTTTCCTCCACTAGTGCATTGAAATCAGCACCGGTGGCAGTGCAGATGTGCTCGACCAACTTACGGATGCTTATGCTTTTCTGGGATGAGAGGTGCCAAGTCGTTCCTGGCTTTCCCTCAAGCGCCAACTTCAAGGTTGCGCTTACAACATCCTGTATGTGGATAAAAGCTCTTATCGAGTGCCCCCCGCCATGAAGTTCCATCTTCCTTCCAGTTCGCGCACTCAGCAAAGTACGTGGAATTATGCGATATAGCTGCTGGCCTGGTCCATATACGTTAGCGGCGCGCGTTGACACCACAGGGAAGCCATAGGCTTCATAGAAGCTCTGCAGGTGCATGTCGCAAGCCGCCCTGCTCACTGCATACGGTGTACTTGGCGTGTAGTGATTGTTTTCCTTAATCCATCCTCCATCGGTACTGCCATAAACCTCTGGTGTTGTTACATGAACATATTTCTGAAGAAACTTTTTCTGACGAAGAGCATCGTGTAATGCAACTTGTGCGACTACATTTGTTCTGTACCAATGGGTTGGGTTAAGCCAGCTTTCTGCCACCATTCCTTGGGCAGCGAAATTTACTACAAGCTCTGGTTTCACACGATCGATAAGCTCTAGGAGCTCACTCATCTGATTATTTAGATCAATAGCTTGAAATTTGAAGTTCTCAGTTGTTGCTAGGGCCGCTCCTTCTTTCTTGATGATCCACCGGTAAGGAAGGAAAACGGTGTGCGGCTCTTTTGAGCGGCTTACTCCCCAGACAGGATGCCCAGCGCGTAGTGCTTCAGCTACAAAGTGGCTTCCACTAAAGCTGTTGGAGCCGATCACAAGTATTTTTTGCTTGTGCTGATTCATGACTGCAACATCTCCTCTATGCTCCTTTGTAGTGCATCGGCACTGATGGGTGTGTTGCCCATTGTCTCAACGGCTAGGGCGGCCATACAACAGGCCAAAGCTGCAGTCGGCATCATCGCCTGTCCACTGGCTAGTCCGGTCGCGAACAGAGCCAACAGAGAATCACCAGCGCCAGCTACATCCAGGGGATTCACGGATAGAGCCGGAAAGGCCTGGTTGCTGATCTGGCCATCAGGGTCACGATCGTAGGCAATGAACCCTTCCGGCCCTAGCTTCATAACAAGTCTTTCACTGCCCGTGGTTTGAAGCAAGCTCCGGCTTAGTTGCTCGAGGCCGCTGTCTTTGTCTTGTAGGGCGAGTCTTGCTTCCCGTTCATTTGGGCAGAGCAGTGAAAACTTCTGAAACCGGGTTACTGATCCCACCTGACTGCTGCATTGAAGATCGCCGAACAGAAGCAAGTTGTGTTGTTCTGCCAGTTGATGAACTACCTTCAGAATACGTGGTGTGACAACACCATACACGAAATCAGATACTACTATTCCTTGCACTTTTGGTGCCAACTTTTGAAGTCGTTCGATAATTTGATCTTCTACATCCGCATCTAAGTTGTGTTCTTCTAACCGGCTTACTCGAAATAACTTTTGGTTTTCTACTACGTATCGTTTTTTGAAAGTGGTTGGCCTTGAGGGATCCGTGCTGAGGCCATCACCGATGGCCTGATCAGCTAGCTCCTGACGCACAAGTTCAGCTGTGCTATCGGCGCCCACTACTGATATGAAATCGCATTTTGCCCCTAGTGCACTGATATGCGCTGCGACCACAGCTGCACCACCGATGAAATTTTTGTGTTCCAGTTCCCTCACCACCACGACAGGGGCTTCGGCGCTCATGCCGATTGCTTCGCAGGCGGCGTATTGATCCACGATCGTGTCGCCTAATACGATTAAACGTGTACTTCCCCAGCTGTTGATAGCGTCCACCAGTTCACCTCTTTCAATGCTTTGCCGCCTGCATGCGGCCTGAAAGAGAACACGGCGTTGTTGACGTAGATCCCTTTCAGATCCGCTCAGCAGATCAGCGGTGGCGTAGTGAATATCGCCCGCATGAAATTGCACATTGCCGCCTTGTTGGCGTTGTTGCACCAGAGTGGCTTGGATCTCTGCGTTGTTTTTGAACTCATTGCCGAGCACTAATACCTCTGGTTTCAGTGCCTCAATAGCTTCGTTCAGTTCATCGTCTTCAAGCAATAGTATTGCATCGGCAATACCAAGCAGAGTGAGAGCTTCAGCACGCTCTTGTTGTCGGAAAGCATATCTGCTTTTGCCATCACCAATGAGGGCGACAACTAGCTTCCCACCTAGACCACGTGCATGGCGGAGGTAACGGATGTGGCCTGGATGAATAGTGTTGAAGTGGCCATAGGCGAGCACACATCCCTGCCATAATGCGGCATCATCCAGTCGTAGCGATTGTGTCGGCATATCAGAGTCTAGTCTTCATACGGTAAGCGGTCGTTTGTTCGGCTGGGCACTGAGAGTGCAAAATATGTGGACGTCACACGCAGCCACCATTCAGCTCACAACTTACACCAATATGAGCTTTTACGAATTAAAAGTATTGCATGGCCGGAAAACATTGCTCTAGATTCACTGAGATTGGATATTTAGGCAGCGATGTTCTGATAACTTGATTCACACAATATAGCTGATCCCTAAGCTATTAATCTTTTGAGGGTTGCAAGGTGTCTGGTATCGCCATTATTATCCAGTATTAGTAGTCTAGATTTTATGAGTATTTCAATTTCTAAGAAGCTTTCCTTGTCATCCTTCGATGATTGCATTCGCTCTGCCGCAAAATGGAGGGTAATCTTATTTTTGATGCAGTGTTCATAAATATTTTTCCTGACGATTGGTCTTTCAGGTAGCTGCCATATGCTGTAAAATACTATATGCTTAAAATCTTCTTTGAGTGCGGCCCAAAGTTGGCAATCCGTACTACCATTAATCCAATATTCGGCTCGTGATAGTACAAATCTTAAATCATTTGAGTCGCAATATGACTTTACAATCTGGTTTTGTATGTGTTGTGGGACTCTATTGCCATTGAATTCGCCGCTGGCGATGTAGCCTCGTGCAAGTTCCATATTTTTGCTAGTCATACCCAGTTCTCTGGATGGACGTAATCCATACCAAGTCTTGTACAGTTCTTCACAGTTATTGGCATGAAGTACTCGCCTAATTTTTTATCCCAGTATGGAGTATGCAATCCCTTGAATCTACAATTTATAGACCAATGAGTATTCTTCTCCTCATTCAATGAAAAGCCATGAGGTAGGGATTGGTCGAAGGCGAGGATCTCTCCGTAGTTAATCGGAATCCATGTCAGGTCTTCACGAAGTTCATTAAAAAGTTCATCCGACGTGAGCCTCAAAAGTTCTTTGCTCTCTTTAATCTTACGTTTGTAATTGCCTCTGTTTAGTATGTATAAGCACATTGAATTTTTACAATTTACAAGAGGAATCCAAATATTAAGTTCAAATGGAGAAACGCCGTTCCACGTGTCTGCATGTATTGGCAGAATATCATTATGATTATGGGGTAAATTTATTGATAGCCCTGGTCTCTTCTGCATTGCTAATTCATTTCCGCACAGCAAATGAATGATTTTTTTGGCAGTATTGTAGTAATTTTGATGGAATCTTGTTTTTTGGTATATTTTTTGCATTATATGGAGCCTTAGATCGTTACTTTCTTCATGAGTTATTGAATAATGAGCATTTTCAAGATCTGTGTATTTCTCTCCTCTAATGTTGCCGAATTCGTAATACGCTCTTTCGATATCCTCTTTGATTAATTGAAGATATTCAAAGTCTGCTTTTTCTATTATATAACCCTCTTCATTGTATTCTTGGCTTGCGACTAGTTCTTCGTTGTCTCTAAAGTCCCATGAGCTTTTGCTGTTCATCGCTGGCATGGGTAAAGGTCATAAGGATCATAGGTGATCGAGAGTGATTTATTCAAAATAGATAAACGAGTAATCTCCAGTGTAATTTGTATGCCTGAACCACCAATTCCATTCTTCGGGCGTATTAAATGCCTCGCATGTCACCTGCCAGTAAAGAAGATTTGCTTTTTCTTTCTCATTTCTATAGCTTTCTAGGCATAAGTATTTGTGTTTTTTCCCAACTCGTTCCATCTCCCGAAGGGCTAGATCAAGGTCGTACGCATGCAGATTATGTAAAGTGTTGATCGATATTACTAAGTCAAAATTGTTGTCATCCCAGGGTAAGTTGATGGCATTACCAACTTGTAATCTGTCGCGAATCTCTGGCTTGCAGTTATTAATTGCATAATCTGAAATATCAATACCGAAAATTTCTGCATTAGGAATTACTTTTAGAAAGTCGTAAAGAAGAAATCCTTTTCCACATCCGATATCTAGTATTTTTGGCCTGGCCGGTAGCGGGTAATGATTAGCAATGGCGCGAGCGACTTTTTCCCATCTTCCTTCGAGATAGTTATAACCTCCATAGCAAATTCTTCGATCTCCATCCCAATACTCTGATGAAAATTTTTTTGCTAATTCAGCAGCTTTGTCTTTTGGATATTCAGGGTCATTGACTCTTGCCAAGTAATCCCGTTTAGTGCTTTTGTGAAGTACACTCATGAAATCTATTTCAGCCATTGCTTAAAGGATTTATTTGTTTTGGTTTATGTGAGTTAAGCCATTGCATGCACAAATGACCTACTATTAATTGCGTATCTTCCGCGATTTGCATATCATTGATTTCAAAATGTACTGTTGTTTTGGCGATTTCTTTGCATTTGCCTCCGTCGAATGCAACAATTGCAAAAGTTTTGACTCCTGACTTATTAGCAGTTTCTAGGGCTTTGATTATGTTTGATGAGTTGCCGCTGCCTGAAAGTGCAACAAGGATGTCTCCCTTGCGACTCTTCACCTCGATCTGGTGTGCATATATATTCTCATATCCTGTATCATTAGCTAGGCAGGTGATCACACCACTATTTGCTGAAAGCGCTTCTATTCTTAGCCCAGGGAGTTTTGCGCCTGGTCCACAAGCGCCAATTCCATAGTGAAGATCATTGGCTATATGAATTGCATTGGCTGCGCTGCCTCCATTGCCGCAGATGTAAACGTTGCGCCCGTCGACCCAGGCTTGTTGCAATTCACTCGCAAGCTCTTCTATAGCATCCAAATTTGCTTTTTTAAAGCAACCTTGCAAATTCTCCAAATAGGAAAATATGCTATCTGTAAATGATCCTTTTTTTGTCGTAGAAAGTGTCATTTACGCTTCCTCAGTAGTTGTTGCGCCAATGCCAGTGACTCAGGAGTACCAATGTCAAGGTATGCATGATCTGTGTGCCAAGAATAGATTTGACCTAGAAATTTTGGAATCACCTCAGTGCTGAAGTCGGCTGGTATCGGGTTCATCATGTTGAGTTTATCTAGCAAGTCTTGTTCGAATGCGTACAGAGCGCCGTTTGCCCTGTTTCCAGGTGGCTCTTCCAGTTTCTCATGAAAGGCTTGGATAATTCTCTGATTGTCAATTTCAACGATTCCACAGCTCCTTGGGTTGTTGGTTTCGAAGGTCAGCATGGTCATTTGGCAGAAGGATGGGCGCTGGCGATGGGCTGTTAAGAAATCTTGCAGATTTCCTGCCATTGCATTGTCGGCATGAACAAGCAGCCCTGTCTTACCCTCAAAAAATTTTTGGTTTGCTAGCAGCGTACCGGCTGTGCCCAGTAGTTCAGGCTCGTGAATGGTCTGGACTGTCATTTTGGCGCTGTGCCAGTTCTTTATAAACGCTTCGACTTGCTCGGCAAGGTAATGGGTGTTGATTAGTACTGACTCACATCCAGCCTGCTCTAGCTTTCTAAGCCAGCGTCCCAATAGTGCCTCACCTGCTATGGGTACCAAGCATTTGGGAGTTTTCAGGGTGAGCGGTCGAAGTCGTGTGCCAAGGCCTGCGGCTAGTAGCAGTGTGCGAAATGATTGTTTCATCCCAGAGTCAAAGCAGGAAGAGCTTGGTCAATTATCAAATCTGCTAGTGCAAAACTTGCAGTAAAGGCGGGCGAGATAGCGTTTAGAACATGAGTGCTCGCTGGGCCAGGTAGGCAAAGAAAGTCGTCCTCTAGTTGTTCGGTCTCCCGGTTGTAAAGTTGCGAACGAATTCCCACCTTTTGGCTTAACTCAATGTCTCCAGGTCGTACAGATGGGATTAACTCCTGAGCAGCTCGAATTAGCATTACTGGGATTCCTAGCAATGCTTGTTCATGCACATATCGGCGGAATCCTCCTCGGTTGGCTAGATATTGACGTGCAATAATTCCGAGATTTCTTGTGGCCATGATTGGTTCTATGGCTTGAAGCCCTCGGTAATTTTCCCTGCCAAAAGCGGGTGTGGCTGTGGGCCCAATGCTTACGACGGGTATTGCATCTGCGCTTGGGGTGAAATGAACTCCGAGAAAAGGAACATTTAGATCGGGTACTGGATACAGATTCGTCCGTGGCTGAAACCGGCAATCTGCCTTGAGTTGCCAATACAGGCCCTTGAAGGGCAACAATGAGTATTGATTGCCTATCCCGAAAGCGCTGGCGACTCGATCCGCTTGCAAGCCTGTGCAATTAAAGAGATGCCCATAGTCGAGGTTTGTGCCATCGGAGAGCGTTAGCTGTTGCTTCCCTGGCCGGGGTTTGTAGTCCTGTTGCCCCTTGCGGATATTTACACCTCGATCGCTCAGCTCCTGACGGAGTCGTTGGATCACGCTTATGGGTTTTACCACTGCTGTGTTTGGGCTCCATAGAGCTCGACCGCTGGCAGTTCTGGCTTCTGGAATGAGGTCTCGCAATTGATCAGCATCCCAGAATTCAACCTCAGCGCCATTGGCTCTGCCGCGATTGGCCAGCACATCGAGTTGGGCATCAAGCTCAGAACGTGGTGGCACGATCACCTTCCCGCAGGGGTTCAGCGGCAAGTCACGCTCTTCAACCCAAGACCGGAGTCGCCTAGCACCCTCAACACATACTTTCGCTTTAAGTGTACCGGGCTTGTAATAGAGACCCGCATGCAGAACGCCACTATTTCGACCAGAGCTATGGAGACCGAGTTCGGATTCCTTGTCGAGGATGGTGATTCTGTTGGTGATTCCCCTTTCTATAAGCTGATGTGCGATCGATAGTCCTACCATCCCTCCCCCAAGGATCAGGACATCGCAACTGGTAGTGCTCATGTTTTCTCGCCCATTAGGGTGTTTGGAAAATCGACCAACGTATCCATACAGCAGAGTTCAAGAGTGCCATTTTCATCTGTGACTTCTTGTTTCCGCTTTGCCCAAGCTTTTATCGCATCCCGTTCGCTCTGCCCATGTCCAGTCAGCACGTGTATCAGAGTCTGTAACCCTGCACGAGCTCCCGCCTGCAGGTCGGACAGACGGTCTCCTACAAGAATTGATTTTTTTAGATCAAGGTTGAGTTCTCGGCTGGCCTCTAGCAGCATGGTCGGGCTGGGTTTTCGCCAGCTTCCTGCTCGCGCGTCGGGTCCATGACCGTTGGCATATATCCCTGCAAGGGGTGCGGAAACTCCAAGGAGTGACAGAAGTCGGTCAGTGACGCGCTCATAGTCATGCCAGCTGAAGTAACCCCTAGCGATTCCAGACTGGTTGGTGATCACAACTACGGCCCAATTCTTTTTGTATGCAGCTTCTACGAGTTCCTTGCTCCCCGGACAAAGGCTAACTTCACTTGGGTCGTAGAGGTAGTGCCTGTCCTCGATGAGCACCCCATCGCGATCCACAAATAAGGCTGGAGTTTTGATTTGGTATTTCGCTCGAAGCAACCGACGTCGTTCTTGGGGGGCTGACATGGGTTTCGTTGATTCTCTTAACAATTGTCTTGTTATTCAGTCGATGCCCATGAGCTGCATGGCCACTTTCCAGCATTGCGTTTTCAAATCAAAGGTCGATTTCGCTCAGTTCCTCTAGAGGGCTTTTCCATAAGGTTCTGGGGGCATGCCTGAGCTTATGTGGTGCCCGCTCCGTAGCACCCCTTCCTCTCTGCGACCTGTTGCATTTGTAGGTCCAGCTGTCCAGACGCACCACCCGCTTGACCGAGGGCACCTCTGTGTTGCATGATTTTCGAGTCGTGAGGGGTTTAGCCCAGACGTCAACTTGCGGATGTAGCTCAGTGGTAGAGCATCTCCTTGCCAAGGAGAGGGTCGAGAGTTCGAATCTCTTCATCCGCTTTCATTGTGAGAGCTAACTACTCTCCCAGTTAATTACTTTTTAGTCTCTTAGGCCCTGTATTAGATTGGCATTTAATCATCAGCATCTGTTCTTTCCCATCAGCTAACTCAATCTGCTCGACGAGCTCCAGTGATCTGGTTGTTTTGATTTGGTTCTATTCCCTCTGATATTCGTAGTGTCTGGTTTAGTGCGTTGAAAAGCAGCCCCCCTTTGGTGGGCTGAGTGGTCATAGCAACCGCTCCCTAAGCGTTTGCGCTCTTTAATTTGGATTCAGATTGGCAGCTTTATCACTTGTTGGGGTCTTCGCTGTCTCACAGCGCTAGAGATGTCGAGTTCATCTTCGCCTCGACTCGATGTTTGCTGTTAATGTTTTTTTAAACTCTGTAAGTAGCTTTTGTCGGCTGTCTATGCAACCATTTTGCCGTTGGATGTCGCCCATCCTTTTAAATCGCGGTATGCATTTCTGATGCATGCCGCGATTTTTGCTCTCAATTGCTTTTTTCAGGGGAAATTCGGCTAGAAGGACTTTGCTTCGACTCCTTGTGCAGTATCTGGCTTGAAGCCAGTTTCCAGAGTTATTGCTGCTATGACGCTGAATCGTTGCTGGACTTTCCTCTGGCCTGCCTGACGTAAGCGATTGACCAGCCCGGCATCGTTAGAGAGTCTCATTAGGCAACGGGCGAGGTCTTTGCTGTCGCTGGCCTCGAGGCGCGGGACGGATTTGGCAGATCGCATCGATCATGTCCCGTTAAGGCTGGTTGAGGTTAACGATGGTGAGCATCCATCACGTGACGTGCTGCCCTCAGCATTCCAAGCTGAACACCCAAGTGCGATCCTGATCTGATGATTTTCGCCGCCAGCCCTTCCCATCCTGCTTACCGGTGCTGTTGGACAGCTCAACCGGGTCCTAAGCGCCTCCATTACGACCGTGCTCGCTGCAGGGCGGTGACGCTGATCGCGCCAGCCCGCCAGCTCGAGCCGCCGCTGAGGTTCATGAGGCCAGGTCTCACTTATCCCATCGCCTTTCAAGCCGTTGTGATTGCTAAGAAGCTCGAATGGCTTCCTAGCGCAAGTGCTCATAACTCTTTGCGCCTAGCGGATGCTGAAAACGCGTTGGCGCAGGGATTGGCGGGGGCTGATGGCTGATGTGGTGGCATGGTCACCGCGCGCTGCTCGTGCGCGCTTTGCTGCTCGACTGGTTGGGGCAGCTATTGATTCTCGCCGGGATCATGTGTTGCCCTGGTTGGTTGATGTTTTCCATTGGCGATCTACCCCAGCTCGAAATTCATTGGCTTTGGTTGGTTTTTTGCCTACTGCTTTATCCCCTGCTTGGCTGGCTCTTTGGTAGCTACACCGTTCTGCGCTGGCGTCGCCTCGCCTTCCCAGTGTTACTCCAGCGTTTACTGATCACTGCAGTGGTCACCCTGATGGTAGTGGCGATTGCACGTTGGTTGGTAAATCCTGGAGAGGAAGTATGGCTGGTCTATCGGCGGGTGCAGTTGGTTTGGCTGGGCGCTCTCACGACGTGGTCCCTCTTAATGCGCATCGCCCTGCGTCGAGGTTTGCTCTTGCCCGATGCCCCACGTCTCCTGCTGCTCGCTAGTGATGAGGAGAAAGCGGGGATGCTCCAGGCCTGGGCCCGGGTGGCACTTCCTCAGCGCCTGGAGTCGATCTCCCCCCTGGCTTGTGAGCAACTCCTAAACGAAGGGGCGGAACCGCTGTTAGTGGCCGTTTCGCCAAGCCGTCGCGATGATCCCAGCCTTTCAGATTTGATCAAACGCCTTGAGATACAGGACCCCCGCTGTTTACAAACTATTTCTGTGATCAGCCTGTTTGAGAAGAGACAGGAACGGCTTCCTCCTGCGCTGTTAGCTGATTCCGGTTTGTCTTATGACGAATTGCCTTGGGCGGCTCCGTTTAGCGTGCAAGCCCAGCTCAAGCGATTGGCTGACCTGTTGGTGGCTGGTGCTCTGCTTTTGCTGACTGCACCTTTTGTTGGGTTGGCGGCGTTGTTGATTTGGCTCGAAGATCGGGGGCCTGTGTTCTACAGCCAGCAGCGCAGCGGCTGGTTGGGTAGGCCGTTTACGGTGCTCAAGTTACGTACGATGCGCGAACAGTCCAAGGCTGGTCAGACGCTCTGGACACAGCCCGGCGATCAGCGCATCACCACGGTTGGCCATTGGCTGCGCCGCTTGCGCCTAGACGAACTGCCCCAGTTGCTCAATGTGCTCAATGGCGAGATGAGCCTTATCGGTCCGCGGCCTGAGCGGCCTGAGCTGGAGCATGACTTAGAGCGCCACATACCCCATTACCGCAAGCGGCATTGGATGCGTCCGGGCCTAAGCGGTTGGGCCCAAGTCTGCGCCCCCTACGCCAGCAGTATTGAGGATTCCGACCTCAAGCTCTCCTATGACCTTTATTACTTGCGCCACTTCAGCACCTGGTTGGATTTAGTTATCCTTTTTTGTACGATAAAAACTGTGTTGAAGGCCAGGGGCCGTTAAATCTTCAGTTAGTTCTTAAGTATCGCTCAAATTCATCGATAAAGCTACTCAGTAGATCAAAACCATTCTGAGATTTGTTAGATGTCGTGTTCACTTGATCAGCGATCAAGCGGGGAGTAAAAATTGAGAGCTTCTGTTGAAATTTCCTTTCGCTGCCCCCCTGAACTCTGAGTATTGCGCCTCTGATTGCAGCAAAGTCTCCGTGTTTAGTCTCTAGCTGAATGCCTATCAAATTCTGCTTCTTCCCTCAGTTGTTGCATTTAGAAATTAGATCACTCTTCTTTTGGTATTTATTCTGATAAAGGGTGTTTTCGGCTAAATGCTGTTCACATAGATGTGTTCATCTTTATGGATCTATTGTGGGTTTTGAGTGGTTTGCTGGCTGATATTTGTATCTATAACACTGAGATATTGAACTTGCTCTAGTGCGAAATATGCAGAAGTTCTGATGTTCACGTTTACTCGCGTAGGGTTCCTGCGCTGAGTGCGTTTGAGAAATCGCTATACGCCATCGGTAGCCCTTCGCTGAGTTGAATCTGGGCTCGCCAGCCCATGGTAGTGAGGCGGCTTACGTCAAGTTGTTTCTTCAATGTGCCATCGGGCTTGCTGGGATCCCATTCAATCGAGCCCTTGAAGCTCACCGCTTCGGCCACCTTTTGCGCCAGCTCTTTGATACTTAGGTCGATTCCGGTGCCTACGTTCAGAAAGGACAAAGTTTTTCCTGCATCGTCTTTTGGGGCGTGTATGTCGAGAGTTGACCAGTGCTCCAAGGCAAATACACAGGCTTCTCCCAGATCATCAGCATGCAGAAATTCTCTTAAGGGTGTGCCCGTACCCCAGCAAGTCACGGTGGCCGCTCTATTGCTTTTCGCCTCGTGAAAGCGGCGAATCAAGGCAGGCAGTACGTGACTGCCGCTTGGGTGATAGTTGTCGCCAGGCCCATAGAGATTTGTGGGCATAAGGCTAATTGCATCAAAGCCGTGCTGGAGACTCAGCGCTTCGCAAAGCTTGATGCCGGCGATCTTGGCGACCGCATACCAGGCATTTGTGGGCTCCAGAGAACCGGTGAGAAGAGATTCTTCTCGAATCGGCTGCGCAGCGAACTTCGGGTAAATGCAGCTGCTGCCCAGAAAAAGTAAACGTCGCGTACCGACCCGCCAGGCGGCTTCGATTACCTGAGTTTCGATTCGCAGGTTCTTAAGCAGGAAATCCGCTGGCCGGCTGCGGTTGGCCTCAATACCCCCGACGGTGGCGGCAGCCAAAACAACCACATCTGGCTTTTCGTTGTTCATCCAGTGGGATACAGCCGCGTCATCAAGTAGATCCAGCTCCTGCCGGCTCGGGGTGAGTAACGCTCCTCCGTGAGCGGGATTGCCATAGCCGCTTCGCTTTAGTGCACGCGTGATGGCGCTTCCAGCCATGCCGCGGGAACCGGCCACAAAAATTCGATCGCTTTTCTGGATCAGGCGCTTAGTCATGGTTGTTTATTCCTTGGGTCCAACCACTTGGAAGCCCTCTCGCTGGAGGTAGGCCTCTTTGCGTGCCTCCTCCCGGTCGTTAGCGATCATCTCGTTCACCATCTCTTCCAAGGTGGTGGAGGGGGTCCAGCCAAGCTTTTCCCTCGCCCGGCTGGGATCACCAAGTAGCGTTTCCACCTCCGCCGGGCGGAAATAGCGCGGGTCGATCCGCACAACCACCGCACCCGTGTCTGCCCGGCGGCCTACTTCTTGCGGTCCTTCGCCTTCCCATTGCAAGGCTCCCCAGCCCAAGGCGTTGGCCGAGAGTTCGATGAAGTGGCGTACCGATTCCTGGCGGCCGGTGGCGATCACAAAATCCTCGGGTGCCTGCTGCTGCAACATCCGCCACTGCATCTCTACGTAATCGCGTGCATGGCCCCAGTCGCGCAGGGCGTCCAGATTTCCCATAAAAAGGCACTGTTCGAGCCCTGCATCAATCCGGGCCAGGCCGCGAGTGATCTTGCGGGTTACGAAGGTTTCACCCCTGCGCGCTGATTCGTGATTGAAGAGAATGCCATTACATGCATACATGCCGTAGGCCTCTCGGTAATTAACAGTGATCCAGTAGGCGTAAAGCTTGGCCACTCCATAAGGACTGCGGGGATGAAAGGGCGTGGTTTCCCGTTGGGGAATCTCCTGCACTAGGCCGTAAAGCTCTGAGGTAGAGGCCTGGTAAATGCGGGTTTTCTCAGTCAGACCGCATATGCGCACCGCCTCAAGGATGCGCAGTGTGCCGAGGGCATCCACGTTGGCGGTGTATTCCGGTGCCTCGAAGCTCACTGCCACATGGCTCTGCGCGCCGAGGTTATAGATCTCATCAGGCTGAACCTGCTCAATGATCCTCTGCAGGTTGCTTCCGTCGCTTAGGTCGCCGTAATGGAGCTTCAGGCTCGGCGGCTGTCCCTGATTACAGAGCTCATGCGGATCCTGGTACAGGTGATCGATCCTAGTGGTGTTGAAACTGCTGGCCCGGCGCTTGATGCCATGCACGGAATAACCCTTTTCCAGCAGCAGCTCCGCTAGGTAGCTGCCGTCCTGGCCGGTGATACCGGTTATCAGTGCATTTTTGCGGTTGCTCATGGCTGCCATTGTCCCCTGTCGTCGTGTTGTGCTTTTAGGCTCCTCCCAGCCTGCTATTGCGTCGTGCGGCTGGCGAGCAGCGGCAGGATGCTCCTAGTGCGGCGAAAGGTAGTTCCTCATTAACAGGCTTGTTGTGGGATCCTTCTGCAGCATCGGAGCATGTGTGTCCGAGTAATAAGGCTGAGACGCCAATATGTTTTTAAGCGGAGGCTCAATCAATAGCCACTTTCATGCCTCTGTCCTCCGCCCATTTAGTTTCTTTTGCAGCGATTTGTTCTTCTAAAGGGAGCTTCCATTAGATTAGCATTTGAGCATCAGCATCTGTTCTTTGTCATCAGCTGACTTGATCCGCCCGACGAGCTCCAATGTGCTGAGTGTTTTAATGTGATTTTATTCCCTCTGTAATTAATAGTGGCTGGCGATGTGCAATGAAAAGTAGCCCATCTTGGGTGAGCTCAGTGTTCAGAGCGACCGCTGCCACAGGGGTTGCGCGCTTTGTTTCGGATCCAGCTTGGTGTCTACATCACTTGTTGGCGTCTCCGACGTATCACGGTGCTGGCAATGTCGAAATAGATTGTTGTCTTGAATCTATATCTATTGATAAAGAATTTGCACTCTAGATATGGAATTTTTTTGGTTGTCTATGCCGCGATTTAATAGTTTGATATCGCCAATTCTTTTGAATCTCGGTGTGCATTTATGGTGTATGCCGCGATTTTGCTCTCGATAGCTTGTCGAGGGAAAATCGCCTAAAAGAACTTTGCTTCGGCTCCTTGTGGAGTATCTGGCTTGAAGCCAGCTTCCAAAGTTGCTGCTGCTGCCATAACGCTGAATCGTTGCTGGACTTCCCTCTGGCCAGCTTGACGTAAGCGATTGAGCAGCGCGGCATCGTTAGAGAGTCTCATTAAGCAACGGGCGAGGTCTTTGCTGTCGCCGGCCTGGAAGCGCAGGCCGGTACGGCCATCGTTGATCAGTTCGCTGGCGCCACCCACCCCGCTGCTCACTACTGCAAGTCCAGAGGCCATCATTTCTGCTGCCACAATTCCGAAGGCTTCGGGGTGGATGGAAGGGAAAACCCCTACATGATGCAGGGCATAGAACCGTGCCAGCGCCCGCCTATCCAGCTGGCCTACAAACTGCACGGAACCATCGAGATCGTTCTGTCTCAACCACTTTTCAAGTTGCTCACGGTATCCGCTTTGGAAGCTGTCGCCGGCGAGGCTGGCCTGAACGTTCAGCCCCTGTTGCTGCAGCTGGATCAAGGCCTCAATCAGGGTGTGTGCTCCTTTGCTGATCATTAGTAGCCCGGCGAAGCAGACTTTTAGCGGCCGTTGCCTGCTTCCGTCGGGTGGCAGCGGGGTAGGCATACCCACTCGATCCTCGCCGAAGAGTTCGCATCGCACACCGGGGTAGACCACGTTCGACGCTGCGGTTGGAAGCCCGGCGCTCACCATTGCCGAGCGCACTGCCCCTGATGCTGCCACCAGTCGATAGCGTTCATTTCCTGGCCATGCGTTAGGCGGAAAGGGGGGGTGCACAAAGCCAACATGATGCTGAACGATGTATGGCGACTCCAGCAGCGTCGGTAGTAGTTCGTGGCCGAGCAGGTCGAGATTGCCCAGCAAAATTCCATCCCAATGCTGTCTGTTGATCCAGGCACGGATGATTTCAGCGTTCGCCTGATCAATGGCTTGGCGCTGCTGTGGGTCATTCAAGGGCCGCACTCCACCTTTGTAGTTGCCCTTTAGTTGCAGACGCCGGTCCACCGCTTCTCCGCTTGGGCCGAGGCCGCTGCTGGCACCTAGGTAGGACTCATCGCTGCTAAGTACTTGGATGCTGTGACCACGTTCCTGAAGGCCCCAGACGAAATCAGCTATCGACCGGCCATAGCCGCCCAGCTCCTGGGGGGGATAGAGGTTGGTGACCACAAGAAGGTTCATGCCAGCGTTGCCTCCAGCCAACGAATCACCTGCTGGGAATCCACGCCCTCCATGCAGTAATGGGATTCGGCAAGGCAGCCATCGTTCCGGAAGCGATTTTCGCTGCATAGGCTGCAGCTGTTGTGGCTGACGGTACGCGTCAGGTTGGCGCTTCGCGGCAGCCAAAGCCGGATTGGACTGGCGCCGACCGCTTCAGCGTTGTTGCCGACGACTGCCAGCGTTGGCGTGCCAACTCCGGCCGCAACATGCATCGGTCCCGCATCCACGCTCACCACAGCTTGGGCCTTACGGCAGGCACCCGCCAGCTGAATCAGGTTGGTACGGCCACGCAGATCGATCAAGGTTCCTGGGTGTTCCGCAAGGAGTTGTTCTTCGCCTTCACCAGCGTGGTAATCAAGCCTTTGCCGGGCGGGTGGCGCCCCTACAAGACCCACTGTTATGGAGCGGCCGGCACACCATTGAAGAACCTTGTTCCAGGCTTGGAAGGGCCAAATTTTTGCGGCCCGGGTGGTGGTGGCATGTATCAGCAGAGGGGGGACGGTGAAGGTTGGTTCCTCCCAAGGCAGGTCAAGCACAGCCAGATCCTCGGCTTTGGGCTCAAGAAAGGCCATGCGACACAGCAGTTCGGCTATGTAATTGCTTGTGAACTGCTTGGCATAGCGGGCAAGAAAAGCGGGAGAGTCCCAGTCAGGGTCTGCAAGGAAGCGCTGCTGGGGTAAGTCACCCCAGGAGAGTGGTGCACGCCCGTCAGAGCGCAAACTTCCTCCCGCAACCCAGGTTGGTTGGAGCCAGCTGGTTAGGGTTTGGGTGAGCGGGTTGAAGCCGTCGCAGTTGATCGCTAGGTCGAGTGGGCCAGCTTCTTCATACCTTTGGGTAGCGGCGTTGGTAATCGCCTCCAATCGGAATCGCTCCTCAACCCTTTCGGCAAGGGGCTGATCCCAGGAGATCCGCCAATCGAGGGGCTGGCCCTCTCCGCAGAGGGCGCGTTCGAAATCGGCGGTCGCTTCGCTGCCCCAGAAATCAATCTGAGCCTCTGGGTAGCGAATTCTCAACAGCCGCAGCAAGGGCAGGCTTGCAACGAAGTTTCCCAGCTTGCAGCTGCCTAGCAGGGCGATATGGGGGGCTTGCCCAAGGTCGCGGCCATCGAAGCGCTGCACGCGGGTCACGGCATTCAAGGGCAGATGTGGCCCCATGTTCTCAGGCAGCACTCGAGTTCGGCTTTCAGGCTGTAGGTCTGCAGAATTGTTTCCGATGCCTCCAGGCGCTCCTGGATAACCGCTTCAGGAGCGGCGTCAAACCGGGCTAGTTCTTGGTCAACTCCTCTGAGCAGGCCCAGTAAATCTCCGAATTCCACCACCTTCATGTGGGGCAAGGCGAAGTCGCGGCCTGCCAGCCCGTGGTACCCCACCACCATGCAACCGCAGGCGATCGCCTCTGCCAATGGAAGACCGAAGCCCTCTGGATGGCCGCAGCTCAGGAACAACAAGGCTTCCCGCAGAGCGCTGGCTACCATTTCGTGCTGCATCCTTGGTAGCTCTTGGAAGCTCAGGTGTTTCAACCTTGGGTGCTGACTAGCCATTAGCGCCACCTTGCGGGCGTGATCCACGTGTTTTCGGCCCAGAAACGCCACGCGCCGGTGTTTTACAGGTGGAGCATGAAAGAGGTTGCGATCGATGCCGTTGATTAGAGCAAAACAGCGTTCTGCCGGGATGCCGCAGCCCTCAATCAGAAGGTTGCGGCTGTCGTTGGAGACAGTTACCACTGCTTGGATATCGCTGTGGCGGTAAAGCTCCAGTGTGCGGTTGTCGCAAGTACCAGATAAGCCAAAGCTGTAAAAGGCGTTCTGGTTGAAGATCACCTTGGGGATGCCTGGCAGGTATCTGGGCAAATTGACGAGCCATGTTTCCGGCAGCACCAACAGGTCGTTGTCGGCACTCGGTGGACTTGCCTTGTACGCCTCCAGGTCGAGCACAGGGGCGTCGCTCTTGAACCAGTCTGCTTTGAAACCAGGTTTTTCCTGGAGGACATAGGCGTCCCAGCCTGCCCTGTGGAGTAGTTCCACCTGCCGATAAATCTGCTTGACCCCGCCGATCGGGTGGTTGGTGTCGGGGTAGCAGACGAAAAGCAGCCGTCGGGAGGTCATGGGTGGGCTGCGGTGACAACTGCCAGTTTCTCAAGAAGGTTGGTTACACGGCTCCACTGGTGTGAAGGGATTTGGCAGCGACCGTAGAGCTCTTCCAGTTCATCAGTGTTTAACCATTGCCCCCCTTCCTCACGTTTGTCCTGGAGGTGGTTGGCCAGGCTGGCGAGAGAATGAATTGAAATCAGCTCCTGCAGAAAGCAGGTCTGCATGGTCTGGGTAAGCAGTTTTGGGTCGCTTCCCTGGTGATCTATCCACCAGGGCCCCGAAGAGGGAGGAGCACTGGCGTGAGCGGCAAAAAGGCGTGCGGCATTGGCTATGGGCCAGGGGTGGGTATTGCCCTGCTGGCAGGCGGATGCCCTGCGCTCGCCCAGTTCGCTCCAGAGTTCCCTGTATTGCTCACTCACCACACGCCAGGCGAAAACGCTCTCAATTCGTTGACGGGCTGCTTCTCCCATGGCGGCACATCTGTCTGGAGCACCAACCAGGTCGCATAAGGCCTTCTCCATGGCGGCATGGTCGAGCACGACACCAAGGCTGCGCAGTCCCACGGTGCTGTCGTAGCCCTGGAGTCCTAAACCGTATTGGCGATCTAATACATCAGGTTTAGATTGCACTTGAAGCAGGTCCCGGCATGGCACCAGCCAGCCGGTGCTGCCGTTCAGTACTAGATCTCGATAGCCGTTCCAGTCGCTGGCCACCACAGGCAGGCTGCTGGCCATGGCTTCGAGCACGCTCAGCCCGAAGGTTTCCTGCAGGTTGTCGGCTGGGGAACAGAACATGTCAGCCGCTGCTAGGGCTAGCGATTTTTCCTTGTCACTTGCGGGTGTGAGCCCCCCGAGCCGTCGCCGCGAGAGCCGCGGAAACCATTGCCCCAGCTGGTCATAGGCCGTGGCGATATCGGCGTTGAAGATGTGCCCACACTCCAGCAACACGAGTTCATGTTCACCGCTGAGCCGTTCGAGCGCGCGATAGAGCGGCAGTGGGTGGGCCTTGCTGTGGAAGCTCAGCCGGCCCAGGAACAGCACCACC
>TARA_B100000674_G_scaffold252233_1_pt1 | contig 40797 bp, 43 predicted proteins | sample TARA_B100000674 | Tara Oceans TARA_B100000674 (sample SAMEA2622759) | marine metagenome | biome: marine biome (ENVO:00000447); feature: surface water layer (ENVO:00002042); material: "saline water (ENVO:00002010), including plankton (ENVO:xxxxxxxx)" | depth 5 m | reverse complement strand
GCATGCCGGCGAAGAACCGGGAACGGTTACAGCTGTGCCTGATACCCCGGCTCTTCCCGCTCTGCCGCCGCTTCGGGACGTTATCGCCGCCCATGGCCTGTCGCCACGTAAATCGCTGGGACAGAATTTTCTCCTCGACCTAAATATCACCCGGCGCATAGCGAGTACTGCCGGGCCGCTGGACGGAAAGACCGTTCTGGAAATCGGGCCGGGCCCAGGAGGCCTGACGCGGGCACTGCTCGACGCCGGCGCGCGGCGCGTCGTTGCAGTGGAACGCGACACACGCTGCATCGACGCCCTTCGAGAACTCGCCGCCACCGTTGGCGACCGATTGCAGATCGTAGAGCTAGATGCGATGGAATTCGACCTGAAGCCCCTGGCCGCTAGATCGGGAAAAATCGCGATCGTCGCCAACCTGCCCTACAACATCGCCACCCCCCTGCTGATTGGGTGGCTGAAGCAGATCGAGTTTATCAACCGAATGGTCCTAATGTTTCAGAGCGAGGTCGCCGACCGCCTCATCGCCACGCCGGGCAGCAAAACGTATGGGCGCATATCCATTGCCGCCCAATGGCGGTGCGAGGTGAAACCGGCCTTTACTTTACCCGCCCGCGCGTTCACCCCACCGCCAAAAGTCGATTCGACGGTGGTTGAATTCGTCCCGCGCCCCGCTCCAGTGGCGGAAGCGGACGGCGACGCGCTCGAAAAAGTGGTCGCTGCTGCGTTTTCTCAACGCCGCAAAATGTTGCGGGCCGGCCTCAAGGGTTTATTCGACGACCCGGGTGCGACACTGGAAGCGGTAGGGGTCGCCCCGACCGCACGTGCCGAAACCGTCGATATCGCCGGATTTTGCGCACTTGCCCGTGCCTATGCCCGGAAAATGGCCTGACTGCTACTGCCACTCACGAAGACGTTTTACGAAATCCATCAGCCCGACCTGGCGCTCCCGTTTCAGCCGTTCCGCCGCCAGGATGGCTTGGACCTGAGCGACGCTGTCCTCGATATCATAATTGACGATAATGTAGTCGTATTCAGGCCAGTGACTGATCTCATCCGGTGCCTTCGCCATACGTGCAGCAACCACGTCGGCAGAGTCCTGAGCTCGCGACTGCAGCCTTCGCGCCAGTTCCTCGGTCGATGGCGGCAGGATAAAGACGCTGGCAAGATCATTCCGCGCCGCCTGCTTCAACTGCTGTTCTCCCTGCCAGTCGATGTCGAAAAGGACATCCCTGCCGGAGCTCAACGCCTCTTCGACCGCCCCTTGGGGGGTACCATAATAGTGGTCGAATACTTTAGCATGTTCGAGCAGTTCGCGACGATTCAGCATCAGGTTGAACTCGGTAAGATCGAGGAAATGATAGTCCATCCCGTCGACCTCACCGGACCGTTTGGGCCGTGTCGTTATCGATACCGACAGCGAAATATCGTTGTCGCGTTCCAGCAAAAGGCGGGAAATGGTGGTCTTTCCGGCACCGGACGGTGATGACAAAACCAGCATCAATCCGCGCCGTTCGATTCTTCCAGATGTATCCGCCATGCCGAATTCTACTCGATATTCTGGATCTGTTCGCGCAGCTGTTCGATGGCTGCTTTCAGTGCAAGACCGATCCGCGTCAGCTCCACATCTGACGATTTGGAACACAATGTGTTCGCTTCACGGTTGAATTCCTGACAGAGGAAATCGAGCCGGCGGCCGATCGCGCCGCCCCCGGTCATCAATTCGCGGGCAGCCGCCACATGGGCCACAAGCCGGTCGAGTTCCTCGCGGACATCGCCACGCGCGACGATCAGCGCCAGTTCCTGAGCCAGGCGTTCATCCGAGACCGGACTGTCGCCATCCAGCAACTCGTCGAGCTGTTCGGTCAGGCGCGCCTTGCAGCGCTCTGGCTGAAGTTTTGCCAGAGCCGCCACTTGCGACGTCAGGCCCTCGATCTCCGAAATGTGTTCTTCGACCACTGCAGCGAGCCGCTCGCCCTCACCCAGCCGCGCAGCCGCGAGCTCACTCAGGAGATCCTCCAGGCTGGTCACAACTGCAGCATCCCGCGCGGCAACGAGTTCTTCAGCCTCGGTTTCCTCCTCGACCACCTCAATAACTCCGCGCAGCCCCATCAGAGACTCGACGTATACAGCCTCGCGACTGCCGCGGAACTCCGCCGCCAGCGTCATCATTTTCTCGAGAACGTCGCGATTGATCTCCAGTGCCGGTACCTTCTTGGGACGCTGGAGCGCAAGATTAATCGACAGATTGCCGCGCGCGAATATTTCGGCGGCGCGTTTTCGCGCAACGGCCTCTATATAATCGAAACCTTGCGGTAGGCGGAAGCGCAGATCCAGCCCCTTGGAATTGACGCTTTTGGCTTCCCAGACCCACCTGTAGCCGGCTTCCATGCCGTCTACGCGGGCAAATCCCGTCATGCTCGTTACCGCCACCGGACCCTCGTTTATTTATCCTCGCCCGTCCGACATTTTATCATCTTCAATACGGAAAGTCGCCAGGAGGTTCCGGTCATTTAACGCGTTGGCGATTAATGCGCCGCCATTTCGCAACATTCCGGTTGTGTTCACGCAATGTCTCGGCAAAGGCATGTCCGCCGGTCCCATCCGCAACAAAATACAGGAAATTCGTCTCGGCGGGCCGCACCGCAGCCATCAGTGCAGCCCTACCAGGGTTGGCGATCGGGCCCGGGGGTAGTCCGACCCGCCTGTAGGTATTGTAATCTGAATCGGTATAGAGATCGGAGCGGGTCAACGGCCGACCCAACGGCCGACCGCCGCCCGTCACGGCATAGGCAACCGTCGGGTCGGATTGCAGTCTCATCTTTCGCCGCAGCCGGTTATGAAATACCCCGGACACCTCTGCCCGTTCCACCTCGACCCCGGTTTCACGCTCGATGATCGATGCCAATATCAGCGCTTCACGGGCCGACGTTATCGATATCCTCCTTGCCCGCGCCGCCCATGCCTCGTTCAGCGCTAGGTCCATCGCCTTTTTCATACGCGATAGGACCGACGCGCGAGTATCGCCATAGCTGAAGAAATACGTCTCGGGGAGGTAAATTCCATCGGGCCGGTCCACGGGGACATCGCCGATCAGGCCCTCCGTGGCTGCAACTAGCGAAACCACCTCTTCAGTCAACAGGCCCTCTGGCACCGTCAGACGGCGTTTGACGGTCTCGCCGTTGACAAGGTGATCGGCAACGGCCCGCATACTCATCCCCGGCGTCAGGGCGAATTCACCGGCGCGCATCCGTCGCGCGGCCCAGGTGTATTGCGCGCCCAGCACAAACAGGCGCACGTTGTCTATTGCACCGGCCGAAGTTAGCAGGCCGGCAATATCCTGCACGCCTGTCCCCTTGGGAATGATAATTGTGACCGGTTTTTCCAGCGGGCCTTCTGCGCGATACGAATCCCATGCCCAGAATACACCGGCAGTGACCGCTATCACCGATACACCAAGCAGGATGCCGAGACAGCGGACGGCTAACCGCCGCATGCCAGTTCAGAAAGCCTGTTTGAACACGACCGAGGCGTTAGTGCCGCCGAAACCGAAGGAATTCGACAACGCGGCCTTGATGGGGCGCTCCTTGGCCTGGTTCGCCACGAGATCGATATCACAGCCTTCGGATGGATTTTCGAGGTTTAGCGTCGGCGGTGCCAGACCGGTTTCGATCGCCTTGACGGAGAAAATTGCTTCTACCGCACCGGCGGCTCCCAGCAAATGTCCGATCGCCGATTTTGTTGACGACATCGACAGGTTGTAGGCGTGATCTCCGAACAGCCGTTTGACGGCACCCAGTTCGATTTCGTCGCCGACTGGCGTCGAGGTTCCGTGCGCATTTATATAGTCTACGTCTTCGAGATTCATACCGGCATTTCGCAGGGCTGCTTGCATTGCTCGATAACCGCCACTGCCATCTTCCGGCGGAGAAGTGATATGATAGGCGTCTCCGGACATACCGTAACCCGCGACCTCGGCATAGATTTTAGCGCCACGTGCCTTGGCGTGCTCGTACTCTTCTAGGATCACCACACCGGCACCTTCGCCCATGACGAACCCGTCACGGTCCTCGTCCCAGGGCCGGGAAGCGCGTGTCGGTTCTTCGTTAAAGTTAGATGACAACGCTCGGGCGGCAGCAAACCCTGCAATACCCAGCCTGCAAACCGCGGCTTCAGCGCCACCGGCGATCATCACATCGGCATCGCCGAACCCGATCAATCGGGACGCATCTCCGATCGCGTGGGCACCTGTGGAACACGCGGTGACAGGGGCATGATTAGGCCCCTTGTAACCGTACTTGATGGACACCTGGCCCGAGGCAAGGTTGATCAGGCTGGACGGAATAAAAAACGGCGATATCCGCCGCGGTCCTTTTTCTTTCATCAGCAAAGCGGATTCTGCGATGGTTTCGAGCCCGCCGATTCCCGATCCGATCATTACCCCGGTGCGGTAGGCATCTTCGTCGCTATCCAGTGTCCAGCCGGAATCCGCGATCGCTTCTGCCGCCGCCCCGAGAGCAAAGATGATAAAGTCATCCATTTTGCGCTGGTCCTTAGGCGACACATGATCATCCGGGTTAAACGCGCCGCTGGCACTGTCTCCAATCGGAACCTGGCAAGCGATCTTTACCGACAGATCGTTTGTATCGAACGACTGGATTCCGGCGGCTCCGGACTCGCTCTTTAACAGGCGATCCCAGACATTTTCCACACCGGTACCCAGCGGGGTAACCGCACCGACACCGGTAACGACGACACGTCTCAACTCCATGGCCATGCTTTCATGCTTGCTGGATATATCCGCCGCTGCGAGGCGCGCCCGCAGGGGGAAGATCGGCTGTTAGCCGGCGTTTTCGTCGATAAATCCGATCGCGTCCTTGACCGTCAGAATTTTTTCGGCGGCATCATCCGGAATCTCGCAGCCGAATTCCTCTTCGAAGGCCATCACGAGTTCGACCGTATCGAGGCTGTCCGCCCCGAGATCGTCAATGAAACTGGCATTTTCGGTCACTTTGTCCTCGTCCACACCAAGATGCTCAACGACGATCTTTTTCACCCGGTCTGCGGTATCACTCATTATTTTTTCCCTGGAATTTACCGGCGTCCGAGCGAACGGCTGGCCGGTGTCTGGTTTCGTTTTCTCCTCGCCCGAAATCAACATTTTCCGAGCCTTACACTAGTCGGGAATATCCCCTCGAGCGCTTTATATCATGGCCATTCCGCCATTTACATGCAAGGTTTGCCCGGTGACATACGCGGCTTCGTCAGAAGCCAGAAATACCGCGCAGGCGGCCACGTCTTCTGGGGTTCCCAGCCGTCCGGCAGGTACCGACTCCATCAGCTTCGCTTGCTGATCTGCCCCCAGTGATTCGGTCATCGCCGTCTCGATGAAGCCCGGCGCTATGCAGTTCACAGTTACTCCTCGGGTCGCCACTTCGCTGGCTAGCGCTTTCGACATACCGATAATCCCAGCTTTCGACGCTGCGTAATTCGCCTGGCCCGGATTACCCGTCACCCCGACGATCGACGTGATGTTGATGATCCGCCCCCAACGCGATTTCATCATGCCTCGCAGGACCGCGCGCGAAAGCCGGAAACTTGCCGTCAGGTTGACGTTTATGACCTGTTGCCAGTCCTCGTCCTTGATCCGCATCGCAAGATTGTCGCGGGTCAGACCAGCGTTGTTGACTAGTATGTCGATTCCGTCCATCCCCTTCGTGGCGGCAGATAGCATGGCGTCGGCCGAGTCTGCATCGCCCAGATCGCCGGTGATCACATGCGTCCGATCGCCGAGTCCGCCGGCCAGCCTTTCCAGAGCATCCTTGTTACGTCCAGCCAGAGTCAGTGTCGCACCCTGCGCATGAAGCGCGCCCGCGATCGCCCCGCCGATCCCACCGGATGCGCCGGTAACCAGCGCCTTTTTGTCTGATAGTGCAAACATGTCGCTCGCTCCTAGAAGATTTTGAGGACGGCCTCGATATCGTCGGGCGACTCGGCATTCAGCGAAGTCATGTCCCGGTCGATACGTTTGGTCAGTCCGGACAGTACCTTGCCGGCGCCCAGCTCAATAAGGGTATCAACCCCGGCATCGCGCATCGCCAGCACGCTCTCCCTCCAACGCACCATCGAAGTTACCTGTTCGACCAGCAGCGCCCGGATATCATCGGGATTTTCCGCAGCCGCCGCGGTGACGTTTGCTATCACCGGGACCAGCGGCCTGACAAACTCGACTTTTCCGAGCGCCTTTTCCATCACCTCGGCGGCGGGCGCCATCATCGCGCAGTGGAACGGGGCACTCACCGGCAGCTTAACGCTACGCCGGATACCACGTTCGCCGGCAATCTTGATCGCGCGGTCGATCGCCCCCATGGAGCCGGATAGAACCACCTGTCCCGGGGCGTTGTCGTTGGCGGGGGCGCATATTTGTCCTTCCGCTGCCGCATCCGCAATTTCCTGCGCCTGGTCGAGTTCCGCACCGAGCAAGGCCGCCATGCCGCCCTCACCGACCGGGACTGCCTTCTGCATCGCCTGCCCGCGCGTTTTTAACAGGCGGGCCGTATCGGCCAGCCCGAAGGACCGGGCCGCCGCCAGCGCCGAGTATTCGCCCAGCGAATGGCCGGCAACGAATGCGCAGGCGTCAGCGATGTCGACGCCGCCCTCCGCCTCCAGTACCCTCAGAACAGCCATGCTGACGGCCATCAGTGCTGGTTGCGCATTTTCCGTCAGGGTAAGTTCCTCGGCGGGGCCCTCCGCCATAAGCCGGGTTAGGTTTTGGCCCAGCGCATCGTCGACTTCTTCCAAGGTTTCGCGAGCAACCGGAAACGCCGCCAGAAGTTCCTTTCCCATGCCGATCGCCTGGGATCCCTGTCCCGGAAACACGAATGCACGCGCCATTTATCTCATCCCGCCATTTTCGCCCGTATCAGGTTAGTTTCGGCAGTGATATAGGGTGAACAATGCGAGTCAAGATAGTGGCGCGAATCATGCGAGGATTGCTTGCGTGCGCCGATCAAATGTGTATATTCCGGCGCCTCATGCGCGGCATGCTGTTTTTTTGCTGGAGTTCGTCGCGTTTATCGCGGTGCTCTGGTAGGGAAAGCCCGCCACAAAAGGATGCCGGACGCGGCGACGCGCCGGATGCCAACCAGGAGTAACAAGGTGCCTCTATACGAAAGCGTGTACATCGCACGCCCGGATATTTCTGCGACCCAGGTCGAAGCCCTCACGGCAGACTGGACAAAGATACTTGAAGATAACGGCGGCAAGGTAACTAAGGATGAATACTGGGGCCTTAAATCGCTCGCCTACCGGATCAAAAAGAACCGAAAAGGCCACTATTCGTTGATGAACATCGATGCACCCCCGGCCGCACTCGCGGAGATGGAACGTAACATGCGCCTGAACGAAGATGTCCTGCGCTACATGAGCATCCGCGTCGATGAGCACGAGGAAGGCCCCTCGGTAATGATGCAGAACAAGAGCAACCGGGACGATCGTGATCGTAGCCGCGGACCTGATGGTGACAGCCCGCGCGAACAACGCGCAGAAGCAGCGGACGCCAAACCAGAAGTAACGGCGGCCGAAACGCCCTCAACGGAAGACAAGGAGCCAGAAGAATGAGCCGGCGACCCTTTTTCCGGCGGCCCAAGAGCTGCCCGTTTTCCGGCGAGAATGCGCCGACGATCGATTACAAGAACGTCAAGCTGTTGCAGCGTTTCACCTCGGAACGCGGCAAGATCGTGCCAAGCCGTATTACCGCGGTATCGGCCAAAAAACAGCGCGAGCTTGCGACCGCTATCAAGCGTGCCCGCAATCTTGCCCTGATGCCTTTTATAATTAACTGAGACGCCGCTAAGTCGGCAGGCGGGACTGCATGCGCAACGCCCTGCTCATTCCTGCGAGTGCAGGCTCAGTTTCCGCCATCCTCCATCTTTCCGTAACGTTGGGTTCGCCCGGAGCGTTTATGCTGGCCTATTTCGCCCAGTTGCCCTTAGTGGCAATAGGTCTAGCCCTTGGTCTAATGCCGGCAGCGGTTGCGGCTGCGTTCGCAGCCATTCTCATTGCGCTCTTCTCCCCCGGGGTTGGCGCACTCAGTCTTTTCATCATTACGTCGGCCCTGCCGATCCTGATGGTGGTCTACTTCGCGCTCCAGAACCAGATCGACGACGAGGGCAACACCGCCTGGTATCCGGTGGGCCGCATTCTTGTCTGGCTTTCGATGCTGGGCATCGGAGCCTTTGTCGTTGCCCACGTCATTTTCATGCAGGGCGACGGAGGCATACGCGGTACGATCGAGGCGTATCTCAAATCGGTCATTGCGGGATTTGCGCAGGCCGATCAGGCCGCCATGGATGCCATGCTCGCGACCATTGCAAAGATTTTCCCCGGTATTGCCGCCGCATCTTGGATCCTAATGAACATAATCAACTGCGTGATGGCGCAGCGATTCCTAGCCGCCGCGGACAAAAATATCCGCCCGAAACCGGTTTATTCCGACATTGAGATACCGAGGTGGCCCGCTGGTGTCGTTGTTTTAGGTGGAGTGTTGGCTTTTTTTGGCGGAGAACCGGGCTTTTTCGGCTTCAACATTATGTTGATCGCCAGCATACCTTTTTTCTTTATTGGACTGGCAGTTCTGCATAGTATCTCCGCCGCTTGGCCTGGACGCGCGCTCGCACTTGCTGGCGTCTATCTATTGCTAATCTTAGCGCTTTGGCCTGCGGCGTTTGTCGCTTTGCTGGGCGTATTGGAATTATGGCTGCGACTTCGCGACCGTGCGAAGGCGCGGCGCACGAATAAGGGAAACAAATAATGGACGTAATACTGCTCGAACGCATCGAGAGACTGGGACAAATGGGAGACGTGGTCACCGTCAAGCCCGGTTTCGCGCGAAACTACCTTCTGCCGCGCAAAAAGGCGCTGAGGGCCACAGAAGCAAACCGCGCTGTGTTTGATCAGCAGCGTGCGCAGCTGGAAGCGGAAAACCTGAAGCACCGCGAGGAGGCGGAACGCGTCGCCAAGGGCATAGCCGGACTGACGGTTGTCATCGTCCGCCAGGCGAGCGACAGCGACCAGCTATACGGTTCGGTTACGCCGCGCGACATCGCAGCGGGCATTACAGATGCCGGTGTCACTGCCGACCGGCGCCAGATTAAACTGGACCGTCCGATCAAAACCGTAGGCATGCACTCCGTGCGTGTCGACCTGCACCCTGAGGTTTCGGTCGAAGTAATCGTGAACGTCGCACGTACCGAGGAAGAGGCGGGTTTTCAGGCCCGGGGTGAACGTATCAATCGTGACGGCGAGATCGTCAATATCGAGGAAGGTGCCATCGAGGTCGAAACCGTGTTCGAAGAAGGTGCGGCTCCGGAAGCGGAAGAACTGGCTGTTGCCGAAGACGCTGCACCGGAAGCTGAAACGCCCGCGGAAGAAGCCGGGGCAGAGGAAGCTGCACCGAGCGAAGAAGATTTCGAAAAGACTGAGGGCTAAGACACCCGTACCAATTGCCGGGGGCAACGCCTCCGGCAGCCGCCAAACCGCCGTGTCCGGAGCGAGCGCCATGCGACCACGAGGTGGCGGGGTTTAGTATTTTCGCTTAGTCTCTATTTGTCTGTCTTGCTCGGCTTGGTATTTAGATTGCGGGCCCTGCCAGAAATATTCGACCGAAAATAATTCGTCACTTAAGACATCGAGTTACCCATGACGGGGGAAGGTGTCACGGGTGAAGAAGTCGACAGACTGCTAGACGTCATAACGCTGGACCGCATCGAACAGTCCTCGCAGGATACAACATTTGGCAAACTCTCGTCTTTAGCCATCGCAGAAAGGTCGCCCGCCGACTGTCCGGACACCAAGGCGGGAACGGATTCAAGCAAAGCATCGCGACGTGGTCTAAACGCCGATCGCGAGCGGCGCTCGGGCGAACACCCGGGATCGCAACGGTATCAGCACCCTGGGGTACTCAGCACGTGAGGATCACACCGATATCGCCACCATGCTCCGCGCGGACGAGGCCACTGGCGCACCGCCTCGCGCGCGATATACTCCGCTCAGACCACTCGGAGCCAAATTCTCCATGACCGATCAAAAAATCGCCTTTGTCGCCGCCTCGTCGGAAACCGCACGAAAAGCGGTCAAGACGCTGAAAGCGAAGTACGACCATGTCGCGCCCGAAGACGCGGACGTTATCATTGCGCTTGGCGGCGACGGCCACATGCTGGAAACGCTCCACGCCTGGCTCGACCGGGATGTGCCTATCTACGGCATGAACCGGGGCACTGTCGGTTTTCTGATGAATGAGTACCGTGCGACCAACCTAGTCAAACGCATCGCAAGCGCTGAAACGGTCGAACTCCGCCCGCTAGAAATGACTGTTCAAGATATTCACGGTCAAAAAACAACATCCGTTGCGATCAACGAGATTTCACTGCTTCGCGAAACCCGGCAGGCCGCCAAGCTGCGGATCAAGGTCGACGGCAAAAACCGCATGTCGGAACTGATCTGCGACGGCGTTCTCGTCGCCACGCCGGCTGGCAGCACGGCGTATAACCTGTCGGCGCACGGTCCGATAATCCCGCTGGATGCAAACCTACTCGCCCTGACGCCGATCAGCGCTTTTCGGCCGCGCCGCTGGCGGGGAGCGCTTTTGCCGTCTTCCGTCGCAATCTCCCTAGAGGTACTGGAACCGCGCAAGCGCCCGGTCAGCGCGGTGGGCGATTATACCGAAGTGCGCGACGTCAAGCGGGTGACGGTCCGCGTTTCGCAGGACAAGTCGTTTTCGCTGCTGTTCGATCCGGATCACAACCTGGAAGATCGGATTCTGAACGAACAGTTCATTCCCTGACGGAGCGGCCTATATGCCCAAGATCGTCGCTCAGGACGATGTTATCATACGCACCGCGCAGGTGATTTTGGATCCAAACACTGATCCTGAACGCTATGCCGCCTTTGCCGACTACTACCATGTCGACATCCCGGAATTCGACGACTGGGTGGCGCGTGTCCGGGGCTCGGTGCCAGACCTGTTTCCGGCCGAATTGGAAATTGGAAATGGTGACGGACTAGGAAGCATTACTGGCAACCCTGGACGACGCGGACGGTGTCATCTGCGAAAGCCTGACTATTGGAGAAGCGGAACTGGCCGAGGGGCCAAAGCTGAAAATCATCCAAAACTTCGGAATCGACACGCGCAATATCGACCTCCAGGCCTGTGCGGCGCGCGGCGTAAAGCTCCATACGCTTCGCAGGCGGGTGAATATCGCCGTGGCGGAGCACGCCTTCGCCATGATGCTGGTAATGGACAAGAAATTGCCGCTGCTGGCCGGGCGTATCGACGAAGCCAGCCTGCGCGAAGCAGGTTTTCCGGCGCGCATGCACGACCGGCGTCATGCTGCCGCCGCAAACTGGGGACGGGTCGATGGTCTCGGGACGATCTACGGAGCGACGGTCGGGTGCCTGGGACTGGGGGAAATCGGCCGCGAGGTCGCAGCGCGGGCGCACGCGTTTGGCGCGCGAGTTCTCTATTACCAGCGCACCCGGATGCCGAAAGGCATGGAAAATTCGCTGGGGGCGACCAACTGCAGCTTCGAAGACCTGCTGGCGCAATCCGACTATGTGAGCATTCATCTACCGAGTAACAAATCGACCGAGGCACTGATCGATGCCGACGCGTTAGCCCGCATGAAGGATGGAGCGTATCTGATAAACATCTCGCGCGCCTCAATTATCGACCGCGGCGCGCTGATGGACGTGCTGGAGAGCGACCGCCTTGGCGGGGTAGCGCTCGACGTCCACTACGAAGAACCATCACCCGAGAACGAGCCACTTAAAAACTATCCGAAGGCGCTTTTGACACCCCACACCGCCGTGGCGGGGCGGGACAACGCCGCCGCCGACATGGAAGAAATGATCGGTAACCTCGCTGCAGCTATTTGACCAATAGGCGCTAATCGGGCGTGGTGTCTATCGTTGGCTTGGACGTAGCGACAGGGTTTTCTGCTTTTCGGTTTCTTGCAAAACATGGTGATAACCCTCGATACTCGATTTACTGAAAATCAACCACGCAAGTACAGTGCCAGCGATTCGACATCTCTGTTCATCCAAGGTTTAAGGCACCATTGGTGGATAACAGACTGCGGGGCATAAAGTTTTCCTACACATACAAGGACAAACCGCATGTGCTAGAAACAACATTCCTCAACATTTTGCGAAAGTCCTATGACCGATTCCATTCTTTGCACGCGCGACGGTGCCGTGGCCACCGTCACTATTAACCGCCCCGAGCTACGAAACGCGATGGATCGGGATTCCTGGCAACGCCTGGGAGCGATCTTCAAAGATCTGTCGCAGGATACGGACCTGCGCTGCGTGGTTGTTGCCGGCGCCGGCGGCAAAGCCTTCGGGTCGGGCAATGATATTTCGGAGTTCGAAACGCTACGGACCGACGCCCAGAAAGTGCGTGCCTACAACGACATTACGATTGCCGCAGTTCACGCGATCGAGGGATGCCTCCACCCGACGGTTGCCAGAATAGAGGGGTTCTGCCTAGGCGGCGGCCTCGAAATCGCGCTCGCCTGCGATATCCGGATCGCAGGCCCTAATTCGACCTACGGTCTACCGGTCAAGAACATGGGAATCTTCCTCGACCCTGCCCTGGCCAACACGTTGGTCAACGCCATCGGGCGAACGGCGGCGCTAGAACTAGTGCTGGAGGGGCGTTTCATGGACGCCGAAGAAGCACTCCAGCGCGGACTGATCACCCGCATCACGGAGGAAGGCGGCCTCGACGCAGAGATCTCCGCCACGGTCAAACGGATCTGCGCCGGCGCGCCGCTGGCGCACCGTTTCAATAAGGAAGCAATCCGCAGGGTCCGGATGCAGGGCGACGAATCCGAAGAGCAGTATGCCCGCGCCGCGTCCTATGGTGATACCGAGGATTATCGCAATGCTTGGACTTCGTTCATGGCAAAGAAAAAAGTCGAGTTCCAAGGCCGCTGAGAGTTTTCGGTCCGAAAAAGCGAGAATTAGCTCTGTCAGCGTTCGGATAGCAGGAACTTTAGACCGACGTTCCGATATCGAAGCCAGTTCGGATACGCGCGATGGTCTCCGGATCGAGGTAGTCGTCCACACGTTTCCGGACGGACGCGATGTATACGGGATCGTGCTGCGCCGCCGACCATGCCTGCCCGTTTTGTGATTCCACCCGCCATTTGGCGCACCACGTCGTCGTCCTAAGCCAGGTAAACCGGCGCAAGGGCCCGCACCAGGGTCGAATGCGATCGCCAAGCGTTCGGGGCAAGGCATCGAAATAGACTGCGTAAAAGGCCGCGACCTCATCGGCGTTGAGCGCCGCCGCCACGTCGGCATCCCACATGGTTGAGGTATAAACAGTCGCATGGGCCAGATCGATCGCCGGCGCCCCATACAGCATCTTCTCGATGTCGACGAACATCGCGGTACCGTCGGGCTGCATCATGAAGTTGCCCGGATGGGTATCGGTACCGACCAGCGCGATAGGCATGTCCTGGCCTGTAACATCTGCGGCGAAGCGACGCGCGCCGGCCAATTCGTAATCGATCTGACGGCGCGTGTCCGGCGCGAGCCCCGCGTCATCGAGGAACCGCGCCTGGGCTTCGATCACATCCAGCGTGGCACGGACGGGATCGTCGTTTGACGGCAGTGGCGGCCGTTCCGGCGGCGGGGGTACCGGAACGGAATGCAGCGCCGCCAGCGCGCGGGCAATGGCGGGCAACCCGCCGGGGAGAGAAGGCGCGCCGCCCTCAATTTCGGAGATCACCAGCGCGCCCCACGGGATGCCTTGCCGTGGCGAGATCGTGGCATGTAGCAGGGGGACGTGGCCGCTTTCCGCCGCCCTCGCAAAACTGGCAGCCTGATAGTCGAGATTCGCGGCTGGTGGAAGACCGAAAGAACCCACCCGGGGGATTCGCAAGATGGTCGCTGAGCCGCGAATCCGTGCATGTGCATGGAACAACCCCTTGGCCTGCATCGGTTCCAGTTCGTCCCGTGCGATATCCGTGTAGCCGGCGTAGCCGATCAACACCCGGTGCAACGCCGCCATGTCGGCGCCGCCCGCAATACATTTTTCGGTATTCATCATCTCGCGGCGGAACGTGAGGCGGGTTGCCGGGGGTGTCAAGGCGGCTGTGACGCATGGCAGCGGACCACGCGCCCGCATTGTGCCGACGCGGCCCGGGTACTACCCTGACCGCTTCGATGGGAGAGCCTTTTGGCTGAAAACAATAATACCAATACAAAGACCGCAATTCCCTACTGGTTAGCATTTGTTTTTCTGGTGATCGGCGCGTTTTCCTGGGCGGGCAGCTCTGTCGCGGGGCGCATGGCATCCGGCAACGTTCCGCCGTTTTCGCTTTCGTTCATTCGCTGGTTTTTCGTCGCGCTTTGTTTTCTTGCCATCGGCGGCAAGCAGACATGGGAGCAGCGACACCTGATCGCGCACCATTGGAAGCTGCTGGTCGCCTTCGGGCTCTTCGGGGTTGTCGGATTTACCGTCCCCTACTACGTGGGTCTTCAGTTCACAGTCGCCGTCAACGCTTCGCTCATGAACGCCTCCGGCACGTTATGGATCGTGGGCACGGCATTCCTGATGACCGGCGAGACCATCACCCGCAAGCAATCTGTCGGCGTGGCCCTGGGGTTCGTCGGCACCGTCCTGATCGTGCTCCGCGCCGATCTGGCGGTGCTCTCTCAGTTCTCGATCAATATCGGCGACATGATGGTGCTGGTCGCGTTCTTCTCGTGGGCGGTCTACACGGTGATGCTGCGCTGGAAACCGCCGGAGATCGGCGAACTTGCCTTTCTCACCTCGATGACGATTTTCGCGGTCATCCTGATGGCCCCGCTTTACGTCGTCGATCTGGTCCAAGGCCGGTCCTTCGACAAAAACTTCGACAACATCGCGATCATCACCTATGCCGTAGTCTTTCCATCGTTCATATCTTACCTGCTGTGGAACAAAGCGGTTCCGGTGGTAGGCGCCAGCGTAGCCGGCATGGCGCAATACCTGATCCCAATCATCGGGGTGGCGCTTTCGGTGGTCCTGCTTGGAGAGACCATCCAGCCCTACCACGTCGCTGGTATCGCCGTTATTTTTACTGGCGTCTGGCTGGTTTCAGCGGGCAGGCGAACCCCGGCCGCGGACACAAAGGACACAAACACAGAAAACACCGAGACCGACAACAGGGACTTACGATGACCGATAGCGATTGTGTTTTAATAGCGGGAGCCGGCCCGGTTGGCATGACCACGGCCCTCGCCCTGTCGAAAGCCGGCATTCCGGTAAAGATGTTCGATGCGCTGGCTGAAATACCCGCCGATCACCGGGCGTCGACGCTGCACCCGTCGACCCTGATGCTTGTTGAAGAACTGGACATGACGCCCGAACTTCTGCGCCAAGGCATCGAATCCCCCTTGTTCCAGTGGCGCGACCGCACCACCGACCGCATCGTCGCCGAATTCGACTATCGCGATATTTCCGACGTGCTGACCTATCCCTATGCCCTGCAGCTGGAACAACACAAAACGATCGAGATCGCGCGCGATATCGCTCTGAGCATCGACGGGTTCGAACTATACCGGGAAAGGGAACTAACCGATCTGATCCAGAATGACGACGGCGTTGAAATCACCGTTCAGGCGCCCGATGGTTCGAGGGAAACCCATCGCGGTCGGTTCCTGATCGGCGCCGACGGCGGACGCTCGGTCGTACGCAAATCGCTCGACATCGATTTCCCGGGATTTACCTGGCCGGAACGCTTCATCATCGTGTCCACCTACTACGATTTCGAAGAAGCGGCCGGGTATCGTTACCGCAACTATGTCGCCCATCCAGAACAATGGTGCGCCATGATCAAGGTACCGGGGGAACATAGCGAGGGCATCTGGCGCGCGCTGTTCCCGGCATTCGGCGATGCACCTGACGAACACGTGCTCAGTGACGAATGGATCCAAGCCCGGTTCGCTGAATGCTATCCCTATGATCCGCCATACGATCTGGTTCACCGTAATCTTTACAGCGTCCATCAGCGCGTTGCCGCGTCGTTCGCTAAGGGGCGGGTTGCGCTGGCTGGAGACGCGGCACACGTCAACAACCCCCTAGGCGGGATGGGCATGAATAGCGGTATTCATGACGGACTTAACCTTGCGAAAAAACTGGAAGAGGCCTGGCACGGCGGCGGTCACGAAGCCCTGCTCGCCCGGTACGATCGCCAGCGCCGCCCGATGGCGGAAAAATACGTTCAGGCACAATCCATCGCCAACAAGCGCACTCTCCAGGAAAACGATCCCGAAGCGCGCGAAAGGCGTTTGAAAGAACTTGCAGACACACGCAACGACAAGGTGCTCAACCGCGCCTACCTGCTTCGCGCGTCCCTTGTCCAGATGGTCCAAGAAGCCGATGCGATCGAATAGGGAACTTCCGTTTCAGACCCATGAAGAACCCGCCGACGCCTTCCCGGTCGCGGATCAGCACGTTTCGGGGTGAGACGCTCTCGGAAAAACCTCGTTATTTTTCTGATGATGATCTGGAATGCGCTGAAACAGCGCGATATCAAGATCCCATTCCCTCAGCGGTTGGTCACGGTAAACGAGGGAAAGGCTCTGCCGCAGGGGCTACGTCGGACGCTTCCCTTCCAGGATTCCAGCCATGCGGCGATGCCGCTGGCCGGCCCACCACCATAGGACGAGCAGTAGGATCGCGCCGCCGAGAACCGGCGCCTGGAATCCCAGTACTTCTGCCAGCGATCCCATGACAATCGCGCCAATCGCCGGCGCACCGCGGCCAATCATTCCGTACAGGCTCATCACCCGGCCGCGCATCGCGGGGTCGACTGCATTCTGTAGCAGGGTCTGCTCGCCGACACCGATGACAATTACGGCAAAGCCAGTAATCAGCAGACAAGCCAAGGCAAAGACGAACAGGTTCGTCGCCGCAAACCCGATCAGCGCCAAGGCTAGAAGCAATAATGCCAGCACAACACGCGATGTCAGCCCCGTCACCTGACCCCGTTGGGCAAGCCAGAAGCCGCCGGCCACCGCGCCGATCCCGGTCATCGACACCATAAACGCGTATCCCTCTGCGCCACGCCCGAAAACTTCATCCGCGAAACCAGACAACAGTTCCATATATGGCCGGCCGCAAATTGACACTACGGATAGAATAACCAACATACGCCCGATACCCGCATGCCTTACGGCGTAACGGAAACCTTCAGCAATTTCACTGGGGACCTCGCGTGCGGGTGTTCGTGCCTTGGCACTGCGCGGATTGGGCAGTCGCAGCAGGTAAAGCGAGCCGATAAACCACACATAGCTAAGCGCGTTGAACACGAATGCGAACGCAATGCCCCACCCGTCGATCAGGACGCCGGAAATCATCGGCCCTGTTGCACGCGCGGAATTGAAGATCATGGAATTGATGCCGATGGCCGCGGAGAGGTTTTCGCGCTGGATCAGATGCGGCACCATGGCAAGTCGCACTGGTTGATTGAATGATAGGATTACACCGTTCGCCAGTACCAACAGGAACAGCAATTCTGGCGTCATCATGCCGGCAAAGGTCAGCACCGCCAGCGCCATGGACTGCACAGCTGCCAGCACCTGGGTGATCTTCATCATCTTCAACAGGTTGACACGGTCGGCAATGGCGCCCGCTATGGGCCCGATAAACACCACTGGCAGCAGATCCGCGACCGTCATCAGGCCCAGCCAGAACCCGGACCCGGTCATTTCCCAAGTGAACCACAGCACAGCCGTCCTCTGCGCCCACGTGCCGTTGTGCGACAGGATGTTGCCGATGGTAAAGGTGCGATAATTGCGTTCGGACAACACCGCGATCAGCGCCGGGAAGCCGGAGGTAGAGGGCATGTGCGTTTTTAGCGTCGGCCTGTCCGCCTGTCATTCCCGTCTTGCCGCTCTCCCTCGCCGTTGATAGCCTTCCTCCGTCTAGAAAAGGATTTCCGCCATGCCCGACGGCACGCAACCGCGACAGACAAACACGCTCGAGCCCTACTGGATGCCGTTTACCGCCAACCGTCAGTTCAAGGCGGCGCCGAGGATCATGGTGTCAGCGAAGGATATGCACTACACGGACGATCAGGGCCGGCAGATTCTGGATGCGTCGGCCGGTATGTGGTGCGTCAATGCCGGCCACGGGCGGGAGAAAATCACCGAGGCGATCCGCACACAGGCGGGCGTGATGGATTACGGGCCCGCGTTCCAGTGGGGGAATCCGGGCGCCTTCGACCTGTCGGCCCGGCTAACGAACCTGTTCCCAGGCGATCTCGACTATGTGTTTTACGCCAATTCAGGCTCCGAAGCCGTCGATACCGCGCTAAAAATGGCGCTGGCCTATCACCAGCTCCGCGGCGATGCACGCCGGACGCGGTTGATCGGGCGCGAACGCGGCTATCACGGGGTCGGTATCGGCGGCACGTCGGTTGGCGGCATTTCCAACAACCGCAAGCATTTCGGCAATCTGCTGGCCGGCATCGATCATCTGCCCCACACCCATAATCTGTCGGAAATGGCCTTTTCGCGTGGCCAGCCGGACTGGGGGGCGCATCTGGCAGACGATCTGGAACGCATCGTCGCGCTGCACGATCCGTCGACCATGGCCGCCGTCATCGTGGAGCCCGTCGCGGGGTCGACCGGCGTTCTGGTGCCGCCGAAGGGCTATCTCGAAAAACTGCGCAGCATCTGCGACACGCACGGCATCCTACTGATCTTCGACGAGGTCATCACCGGCTTCGGGCGGCTAGGCAACCCTTTCGGCGCCGATCATTTCGGGATCGTGCCCGACCTGATGACCATGGCGAAGGGGCTGACCAACGGCGCCGTGCCGATGTCGGCCGTCGCCGCCCGCGCGGGTATATACGACACGTTCATGCAGGGCCCGCCCCACATGATTGAGCTGTTCCACGGATATACCTATTCGGCGCACCCGCTGGCCTGCGCGGCCGCGCTGGCGACGATGGACGTGTTTGCCGAGGACGATCTGTTCAACCGGGGCAAGGCGCTGGCGCCGGTGTGGGAAGACGCGATCCACGGGCTGAAGGGCCTGCCCAACGTCATCGATATCCGCAATCTCGGCATGATGGGCGCGGTGGAACTGGTGCCGCGCGAGGGCGCGCCGACGACGCGCGCCTATGATGTCTTCCTGAAATGCTACGAGAAAGGCCTGCTGGTGCGTCAGACCGGCGACATCATCGCGATGTCCCCGCCACTGATCGCGACGGAGGAACAGCTGGGCGAGATCATGAGCATTCTGGCCGAGGCGATTTCCGAGACTGAATAGTCCTCTATTGTCACCCCTGCTGCCGTACTACCACGCTCTTTATTCCCCCGGGCTTGACCCGGGGTTCCAGTGGAGACACGAGCTAGGATCCGGCATTCCCTGGTTCCCCGGGTCGAGCCCGGGGAAGTAGATTGGGGGTGAAATTGCGGTCCCTACTCGGGACCGGATGAGGGCCACTCCGACCGGGATAACACGTACTTCTGCGCCAGAGAACGAGTGCCCTAGAACCCGCCGAACAATATCTCCGGCAACCAAGTCGCGGTGGCCGGGAACAGCGCCACCATCGCCAGTGTCAGCAGCTGCGCGATGACGAAGGGTGCGACGCCCTTGTACATGTCGATATAGGTGATTTCCTTCGGCGCGATGGAGCGCAGGTAGAAGATTGACGGCGCCATGGGCGGCGTCAGATACGACGTCTGCAGGATGATGCAGACCATCACACCGAACCACAGCCGATCGATCTCCGCCGCGCGGATGATCGGGTCCGCGATCGGCAGCACAATGATCAGCACCGATATCCAGTCCAGCACGAAACCCAAAATGAAGACGACGATCAGGAACACCACCACGATCCCGGCCGGGCCGAGACCCGTGCCTTCGATCACCTGCGAGACAAGATCGTCGCCGCCATGGACGATGAACACGCTGGCAAACAGGATGCCGCCGAGCACGATCAGCATCACCATGGATGTGATCTTGATGGTCTGAGTGACTGCTTCCTTGAGCACGCGGAACGATAGCTGCCGGTAGGCTGCCGCCAATACGATTGCTCCCAGCGCGCCGACCGCGGCGGCTTCGGTCGGCGCGGCAATGCCGGCAAAGATGCTACCAAGCACCGCCAGCACCAGCAACGAGGCGGGCAGAAGCGCCGTCAGCATCAGCCACAGCTTGGCGGAGAGCGGCACGTGGTCATCGGCGGCGGTCAGGCCCGGTCCGGCGTCCGGCTGCAATGCGCAGCGTCCGACGATATAGACCAGAAACAGACCGATCAAGACGGCGGCGGGGATCAGGATGCCCGCGAACAGATCGCCGACCGACTGTTCGGTGATCGAGGCGTAGACGATGATCACCACCGACGGCGGAATGGTGGTGCCGAGTGATCCGCCAGCGCAGACCGTGCCGGCCGCCAGGTCCTTTTTGTATCCGGCGCCCATCATCGCCGGTACCGCCATCAGCCCGACGACGATCTCGACCGCGCCAACCACGCCGGACGAAGCTGCAAAAATGCCGCACATGATGATGGTGGTAATGGCTAGCCCCCCGCGAAAGGCACCGAACCAGATCTTAATCGCTTCGAAAAGCTTGGCCGCGATCCCCGCCCGCTCCAGCATCGCGCCCATGAAGACGAACAGGGGAATGGCGGCGAGAACGAAATTGGACGTGACGTCGAACAGGCGGCTGTGAAATTGCGTCGGCAGCACCATGCCGAACTCGATGACGCCGAAAAGGAACGCGGTGGCGATCAGGCTGAGCGCAACCGGAATTCCGGCAAACACCAACACGAAAAGTACCGGAAACATGAATACGGCAAGCAACAGGTCAGCCATGGTCGCTGTCCACAAGGCTGTCGCCCGCCTGGTCCAGCGGCGACGGACCATGGCCAAGAGCGCTCTGCACATGTCGGATGCATTCGGCCATGGCCTGCAGCAGCAGCGCGACGAACCCGACCAGCAACCCTGCGAACAGCGGCCACAGCAGCGGCTTCCAGGGGCTGGCAGGGTCGAGCTCGCCGGTAAGATACGCTTCCAGCCATTCGTCGTAGGCGCCGATCACGAAGAAGGTCAGCGCCGGGAATATCAGCCCTACATAGACCGCGACGTTGATCCAGTCCTGCCAGCGGCGCGGCAGCCAGGTCGACAGAAAATCGATACGGATATGGGCGTTCTTGCGGAGCGTATATCCCGCAGCGAACAGAAACCCGGCCCCGTTCGCCATATAGGCGATGTCATAGGCCCAGAGCGTGGGGGCGGAGAACACGCGCCGCGATACGACCTCGTACATCATGTCGCCGATCAAGATCAGCAACAGTATACCTGCAACCGCAGCGAGGACCGCGGATAGTCTGTCTATCAAAGCAAGAATGCCTTGCATGAAAAAGCCGGGGCCGGAAAATACTCGGCCCCGCTCCGATCAGGGATCAGTTATGGCGGTAGGTGCCGTACTTCTTCCAGCGGTCGTAGAACCCCCAGTAGGACTGAGACACGCGCGCCATCCAGTCGTTGCCCTTGGCTGACTGCGTCTTGGCCTGTTCCTCCGACCATTCGCGTCCCAGGTCCTTGATCTTGGCCTGGGCCTCCGGCGTCAGAGACACCCATTCGTTCTTGCCCTTGCTCATCGCTTCCATAGCAGCGAGATCCTCGATGCCGATCTGCATCGCGGTCCGGAATCCGGCATAAAGACCGGCTGCCCGGATCTGTTCCTGAATCTGCTTGGGCATGCTCTTCCAGGTGGATTCACTGAACACGGCCTCGTTCATATGCGCCGGCGAATGGATACCGGGAACGATGATGTACTTGGCGATCTTGTGGAAGCCGAGCTTGATGTTGGTCGATGGGGTGACGAATTCGGTCCCGTCAATGACGCGGCGTTCCAGCGCGGTATAGATATCCGCCGGCGGCAGCACCGTCGGCGATGCGCCAACCCGTTTCAGGATATCCGCCCAGGCACCCGCCGTCCGGATCTTCATCCCCTTCAGATCGGCGATGGTCTGAATCTTCTTGTGCGAATGCAGAAAGATTTCAGTGGAGCCGAAACCGGTCACGACCGGCACCAGCTTTTGGGTCTTGCTCCGCATCTCCGTCAGCAGCTTCGTGCCGTCGCCGGAAACGAACCAGTGCATAAACTCTTCCATCGGCATACCACCGACCATGCCGGCGAAAATACCATTGGCGGGATCGGCGTTCAGCGCGAACCCTGGATAGCAGTAGCAAATGTCCGCCGTGCCCTTCTGCACTGCCGCCCAGCCGTCGAACGGCCCTGCAAGAACGCCGACGCCGAAGCCTTTGATCTTCACTTCGCCGTTGGTCATCAGATCGACAGCCTTGATGAACCGGCCCATATAGTTGTTCCAGAACCCGCCTTTCGCCGGCACGAACGACGTCAGCTTGAGATTATATTTCTGCGCCTGCACCGGCGTTGCCGCTACAGCGCCGAGCAACGCGGTGGCAGCTACGACGCTGCCGAGGGTTTTGAGTTTGAACATGATGCGTGTCCCTTAGAATGAGTGTCCGATACAACTTCTCTGTTTCTTCGCCCTGTATCCGCGCACGCCGTATGCCGGCCGTCACAACAGACTGGGGCCCGGACCGCGGGAAGTCAAACAGCGGTCCCGGGACATGATGTAAAATAAACGGAGTAAGTGTGATGATATTGAGGAAACTGTCACTGGTCATCGCCGCGACCGGACTGCTCGGCGCGTGCGGGGGACTTGAACTAGGGACGGCCAAGAAGACAGCCCCGACGGGCGATGCTTTTTCGAAGATGCTGTACAAGGAATCTGTCGCGCTTTCGTAGGCAGAATACAGCGAAGGCGATTACGAGGATTCAGACGTCTTCGCGATGCGTGCCATCGCCGCGGCAAAAGACTCACCGATGGTGCCGGAAGACGCGGGCGCACGCCCGCAGCCGGCAAAACCGGGTAAGCTGCTTGTCTCGGCCCGCAAACGTCTTGTCGCCGCGCTGATTGCCGGCGCCGGCCGCACGAAGCCGGCCGATGCGGCGCGGGCGCAGGCGATGTACGAATGCTGGGCGCAGGAACAGGAAGAAAACAATCAGCAGGATCATATCGATTGCTGCCGTTTCCAGTTCTTTATCGCGCTGGCGAAGATCGATAAGAAAGCTGCTCCGCCGCCTCCGGCCAAACCGAAGCCGAAGGCCAAGCTTTCGCCGCTGATATTCCTAGTCTATTTCGGGCTGAACAGCACGTCGCTCAGCGCCCAGGCTCAGTCGATCATTGCCACCGCGGCGGACGTGATCAAGTCGACCAAACCGAAAGTGGGCTCCGTCACGGGTCATACCGATCGTTCTGGCGCAAGCACCTATAACGCGATGCTTGCCGAGAAATGGGCGTTTCGGGCCGTGTGATGACCATCGGATCGCTGGGCGAGAACGCGAATGCCGTTGCCACTGGCGACGGTGTTAAGGAATCCGGCAACCGCCGGGTCAAGGTGACGGTCCGCCACTGATCGCCGCATCAATAACGACACCAGGGGGCCGCGGGGAGATCCGCGGCCCCGTTTGCGTCCACTGGACACCGTCACCCCGCTCCGCCATTCTTTTTGTATCCCGTTGAAGGAGACGGATGATGGCTATACGGTTGACCGACGAACAACTGAAACGCGCCCAATCCGACGGCTGCGTTTTCCCGGTCCGGATTCTGGATACCGATTCTGCCGCGACGGTCCGCGAGACCTACGAAGCGGTGGAAGCTCGTCAGGGAAAGGATGTGCCGGAACTGCTGTCGGTGAAACCGCATGTTCTTTTCAAATGGCTGTTCGAGCTTGGCACCACGCCAACGCTGCTGGATGCCATTGAAGACCTGATGGGCCCGAATATCTTGCTCACAACCTGCGCCATATGGCCAAAGGATGCCCACGACCAGCGCTTCGTTACCTGGCATCAGGATTCCGCGTATTTCGGGTACGACCCGATGGAAGTATGGAGCGCGTGGATCGCGATTACCGACAGCCACGTGGATAACGGCTGTCTGAAGTATCTGCCTGGCAGCCATAATGATCCGGAAATGATGCACGAGGAAACCCACGACCCGCAGAACATGCTGTCGCGGGGTCAGAAGATCTCCTCGGACCAGTTCGACGAATCCGGCGTGATCGATGTGGAACTAGAGCCGGGCGAGTGTACGCTGCATCATTTCCGCCTCGCCCATTCTTCCGAACCCAATACCAGCGACCGGCGGCGTGTCGGCATTCTGTTCGTATTTTGTCCGACACATGTGAAGCCCACCAACGAGCTAAATTCCGCCATTCTGGTGCGGGGCAAGGATGAATACGGACACTGGAACCGCGACCCGCTTCCGGAGCACGATCTCGACTCGGAAAACCTGAAATATTACAATGATTTCTGGAATTCCTACGTCGATCCGGAAAACGTTTCCGAAGCGGAAAGACCCGCCGCCGCCGAATGACCGATCTCCGTACCTATCTGAACGAAATCGATAACGCGATTTTCCGGCCGGATGCGCCGATGGCGGTGGAGCAGGAAATCACGGCCCTGCAACACGTGATGGCGCAGAAGAATGCCAATCCGGCAATTCTGGTCCGCCAGCCGAAACTGCCCGACGGCAGCATCTCGGACATGCCGGTACTGACCAACCTGTTCGCCAGCCGCGTACTGTCGGCAAAGGCGATAGGGATCGACGATCATCGCGATTCCGCGAAAGCGATGGCAGAGCTGACGGCGAAGGCGATCGATCCGGTTACCGTCGATGCTGCCGCCGCACCGGTGCGCGAGATCGTCGAGGAAGGCGATGCGGCCGATCTGCAGATCCTGCCCGCCCTCCGCCAGCACGACGGCGATGCCGGGCACTACGTTACCTGCGGTCATGTGGTGACCTACGACCCCGATACCGGCATCGACAATATGGGGATCCAGCGGTTGTGGGTCCGGGGGGCGCAGCTGATGGGCTGTTATATGCTAGAAACGTCCCACAACATGATCAACCTGCGGAAATTCTGGGCAAAGGGAGAACCCTGCCCAGTCGCCATATGGGTCGGCCATCACCCGGCCATCGAGATGGGGGCGCAGTCCAAACTGGGCTATCCGGAAAGTCACTGGGGCGTCGCCGGCGGCGCGTTAGGCAAGGCGCTGCGGCTGGTACCGTCCGTGACCCACGGCGAGAAAATCATGGTGCCGGCAGATGCGGAAATTGTCATCGAAGGCTTCCTACCGCCGGGCCGGATCGAGGCCGAAGGACCGTTTGCGGAATTCTCAGGCTATCAGGGGCCGCAGATTCCCAATCCGGTAGTCGAGGTGACCTGTATTACCCGGCGGAAGGACGCGATCTATCACGATTGCGGTTCCGGCCTGCCGGATCACCTTGTCCCCGACAATATGGGGATGGAAGGTTATGTCTATTCGCTCGCCCGCCAGGTGTCGCCGTCACTGATAAACGTGCACGTGCCGGTGTCGGGCCGCCGGTTCCACGCCTATCTGCAGTTCAAGGACCCTCGCCCAGGCGAAGTGCGCGACGCCATGATGGCCGCCATCGCATTCCGCCGCCTCAAAGCCGTCTACGCCTTCGATGACGATATCGATATCTTCGACGACCGGCAGGCGATGTGGGCGCTGGCGACGCGTGTACAGTGGCACCGGGACGTGATGCGTCTTGACGGTCTGACCCTGGCACCGCTGGATCCGTCCGCGCCCGCCACGGGAAATACCATTACCAAAGCCGCGATCGACGCGACGTTGCCACCTGCCGCCGGTCCGGGACAACCAAAGCCGGTGGCACCGCGCAACCGCGTTTCCGACGAAGCGCTGGCCGCCGCCCAGGCCGCCCTGGACGGCATCGACATATCCGACTGGCCGAATTGAGATACCGCATGTCCGACGCGCCTTTCGAAAAATCCGGCAACGCCAACTGGGCACAGTGCCCGAAATGTGACCACTGGTTTCACGTGGCGACGACGTTGCTGCGGATGACCGACGTAGATCTGATCTGCCCCGGCTGCGGCCATTCATTCGCGTCGTCGGACGCCAAGGAATTGCTTGAACACTAGAGAACCCGCCATGACCTCCAACAACACCCGCACCAACACTGCCCAACAATTCACCTACGAAGACCTACGCGAATGGATAGAACAGGCGGACCGGCTGGGCGAACTGAAACGCGTCGACGGAGCCAGCTGGGAAAAGGATATAGGTCTGGCCGCAGAGGTCGTAATCCGTGAAGACGACGGCCCGGCGGTCCTGTTCGACAAGGTTCCCGGGTGCCCCGAAGGATTTCGGCTGCTGATCAACGTGTTTGGCGGCGTCCGGCGCAACATGACCTTAGGTTTCCCCGATCATCTGACCAAACAAGAACTGTCGGACGGCTGCTTCGACGCCTTCGTACGGGACCGCAAGACCATCCCGCATGTCATGGTCGATGACGGGCCGGTGTTCGAAAACATAGTGACCGGTGACGATGTTGACCTGATGAAGTTTCCGACGCCTATGTGGCATCCGGAAGACGGTGGCCGCTATATGGGTACGGGCACCTACACCGTAACCCGCGATCCCGACGAAGGCTGGATGAACTGCGGCGCTTACCGCGCCATGATTCATGACAAGAAATCCGTTGGCTGTTTCATGGTCACCGGCAAACACGGTTATGTACACCGGAACAAGTATTGGGCGAAGGGCGAGGCCTGCCCGGTGGTCATGATCATTGGCGGCGAGCCGATCGCATTTTTCAATGGGGGTGCGGAAGCCCCATACGGCACCTTCGAACTCGATATCGTCGGCGGCATCCGGGGCAAAGCGGTCGAATGCGTCACCGGCAAGATCACCGGCCTGCCCTTTCCCGCCAATGCCGAAATCGTCCTCGAAGGCTATCTGCACGAAGGCAAAGTAAAGAACGAAGGTCCGTTTGGCGAATGGACCGGTTATTACGCTAGCGGCGAGCACCCCGAACCGGTGCTGGAGGTCGAGGCGATCTATCACCGCAATGATCCGATCATTCTCGGCGTACCGCCGATGGGCCAAGGGTCGGATGAAATGGCCCGCTACCGCGCCGTGTTGCGTTCCGCAATGCTGAAGCAGAACCTCGCGGAAGCGGGGGTCCCGGATGTCACCGGTGTCTGGTGCCACGAAATCGGTGCGTCGCGCCTGCTGCACGGCGTGTCAATCAAACAGCGTTACCCCGGCCACTCCAAGCAGGCTGGTCATATCGCTGCCCAGTGCCAGGCCGCAAACTACGCCAACCGCTTCATCATCGTCGTCGACGAGGATATCGACGTCACCAACCTGGAACAGCTCATCTGGGCCATGTGCACTCGTTGCGACCCGGCGACGACCATCGATATAGTAAAAGGCGCATGGACGTCGCCCGCCGATCCTCGACTGACGCCCGAACAAAAGGCTAACGGCGACATCACCAACAGCCGCGCCATCATCGATGCCTGCAAGCCGTATCACTGGAAAGACGAGTTCCCGACAGTGAACGCGCCCAATGCGGATGTGCTGCGCGAAGCACAGGAAAAATTCGGCTATCTGATGGAATGAGTGGTAACCATGCTCCCCACCCATTACTAGCCGCACTTGACCCTGGAAAATAAACCTTCGTTACTCGTTGACAACCTGGGGATCTTTACCACCTCGCATCTTCAAGAAAATCTCGCAGCACGTCGTTGAACGCGTCCGGATCCTCATAGTTGCAGACGTGCCCCGCACCGGGCAGTACATAATGCCGGGCATCTGGCACAAGGCCTGCCGTGCGACGCCCAGAGGTTAGGGACAGGTCGTGCTCGCCGTTCACCACCATCGTCGGTACAGTCAGCGATGGCAGACGGTCAGTCATATCGCGGTCTTCCATCGCGCGAAAGACGTTCGCAATGGTTGCCGGAATGAGATCGCCGTCATCCCGCAGGAAGTTATCTATCAGGACCCTACCACGCCGGGTATCCCCGAAACCGGGGGCCACCAGCTGATGAATATGCTCGGCGCGATATGCGATCCCGTCCGACTCGTACCCTGCAATTCGGGCCAGGCCGGATGCCGCCACACCGGCATTGCCGCCGACCAATACCAGCCGTGAAACGCGCCCCGGATCATCCAACGCAATCCGCAGCGCGATCGACGATCCAACACTGGCACCCATGAACACGGCGCTTTCCACACCCGCCGAATCGCACACGGCCAGCACGTCCACGACCATGTCATCGAACGTGAACGGATCGTCTGGCTTATCCGACGCACCGTAGCCCCGCAGATCCATCGCAACCATGCGGTACCGCTCGGTAAATCCCTCCACCTGAAAGCGCCACAGCCGCCGGTCGAACGGATTGGCGTGGATGAGGACAATATCGGGACCATCGCCGACGGCTTCGTAGTTCAACCGGACGTCACCGTTATTCGCGAGAGGCATTTATGCATTTCCTGCATGACCTGAGCTTGGTGCGCGGCGAAGTTTTGAGATAGTGTGCCTCTGTCTTTCGGAGGAATAGTCCGGGTATGCAAAGCTCTTGGCGTTCGCCCATGGTCGTTCTGACCTGCGGCACCATCATTCTCTTCATCAGTTTCGGCGCTCGCAACATTTTCGGTATCATACTGGACCCGATGACGGAGTCGACAGGGTTAAGCGTCAGCGACTTTTCCTTTGCCATCGGACTGCAGGCCGTCATCTGGGGACTGACGACCCCGATCACCGCCTCGCTCGCCGAACGTTACGGCACCGCCCGGATGATCGCCCTGGGCGGTGTATTGTATGCAACCGGCCTCATCCTGATGTCGCTGGTGCAAACACCGATCCAAATGAACCTGACCGCCGGGCTGATGCTGGGCCTTGGGCTCAGCGCCACCGGCTTCCCTATCATTCTTGCGGCCATTACCAAGCGGGTCGATGCCAAGCGCCGCAGTTTGTTTCTAGGTATCGGCAGCGCCGCCGGGTCATCCGGCCAGCTGGCGCTGGTGCCGATTGGCCAGTTTTTCATCAGCGGATACGGTTGGGCAGTCACCGCGATAATCTTCGGCTGCCTTGTCGCGCTGATCGTACCGCTGGCATCGGCCATGAAGGATCCGAAGCGTGAAGCAGCCGACCCAAACGCCGCACCGGAGCAAAAACTGACCGAAGCCGTTAGCGAGGCAATGAGCCATCGCGGTTTTCTGCTGCTCGCCGCCGGCTATTTCGTGTGCGGCTATCAGGTGATGTTTCTCGGCACGCATCTGCCGAATTTCCTGACTGAAGCGGGACAAGACCCCTGGGTCGGTGCGACAGCGCTGTCCCTGATCGGACTGTTCAACATTTTCGGCACCCTGATCTGGGGCGCAATGGGCGGCAAATGGCGGATGAAATATCTGCTGACATCGATATACCTGTTGCGCTCACTGGTACTCGCCGTATTTATTCTGTTGCCAGTCACACCGTCGAGCACTTACATCTTCGCGTCCGCCATCGGCCTGCTATGGCTGGCCACCGTGCCACTGACATCCGGCCTGGTAGCCCGGATATTCGGCCTGCGATACATGGCCACGCTGACCGGTATCGTGTTCTTCAGTCACCAGCTCGGCAGCTTCGCCGGCGCCTGGTTGGGAGGTCTTTTCTTTGACCAGACGGGCTCCTACGGCACCATCTGGTGGATCGGCGTCCTCCTTGGCGTCATCGCTGCCGCACTGCATTTTCCGATCGATGACAAGCCCGTGGAAAAGGCGCAGACGGCGGGAACCTAAAGCCCCCAACTGACCGATTAACCACTCCGCGGTTTTGGCTCGAAGGGGTATTACGCATACATGAAATCATAACCCGCGAATAGTCGATTAGAATTGTCGGAAGTTGACACGAAGACACTCCGTACGGCGACCGTCGCGGCACTCGTGACCTATTCCATTCTTTCCTCATAAAACGTCGCATCGCCGAGTCCGAATGCCTTTACGTCGATCGGCACGTTGGCGTGCAGAGCGATCCTCATCGATACTGATGCGCTGGCAGTCGACGGCGACGCAGGCGCCGTTTTGGTGACCCGGGGTGGGGCGGCCTATGGGGAGCACTCCGGTGGGCCACCTGACATCGCGGTGTATACGTTTGGCGGCGGCTCGTTGCTGAGCAACGTGACAATCACCGGTTCGCGTGCGGCGGCAATTCTGGGATTAGGCGCTCTGGTGCTTGCCCGGCGGCGCAGAAACTGATTACCAGATCCGATCACGTAAAACGGATTAGACGGCTGCTCGACAAACGGGCATAAACGCGAGATGAGTGAATCACCCCACGCGCCGAACTGGCGCACGCCATTCGTCATCCTTCTGGCCGGCACCACCATCGTTTTTCTGTCGCTTGGCGCGCGGATGACTTTCGGGCTCTGGATGCCGGACGCATCGAACGATTTGTTCGGTGGCCGGGTCGAGGTCCTGTCACTGTCCATCGCGCTGCAGTCCCTGTTCTGGGGTATCGGCACGCCGATCGCGGGTAACATTGCCGACAGGTACGGCACCGGGCGCGTGATCGCTGCGGCGGGGCTGATCTATACCGCCGGCCTGCTGCTGATGACGGTGTCGAGCACGCCGTTGATGGCGCATCTGTCGATCGGTGTGTTCACCGGATTTGCCATGTCGGGAGCCATGTTCCCCATCATCCTTTCGGCGATCAGCCGGGCCGTGACGCCCGAGAAGCGCGATTTCTATCTCGGGATCGCCAGCGCCGGCGGCTCGTCTGGGCAGGTCATCATGATCCCGCTGGGTCAGTTCTTCATCGACAGCCAAGGCTGGGTGTTTTCGCTGTACATGATGTCGATCATGACGCTACTGATCGTTCCGCTGGCCTTCGTGATGGTTCGAAAGAGCGCCGACGAACCTGCCGCCGCCGTCGCGCATCAGGGCAGTGGCGCTGCAATCCGCGAAGCATTTACCCATCGGGGCTACGTTCTGCTGACCAGCGGCTATTTCGTTTGCGGCCTGCAGACCATGTTTATCGGCACGCATTTCCCCAACATGCTGCGCAACCTGCAAATAGATGCATCGACTGCCGCGATGTCGTTGTCGCTGATCGGGGCATTCAACATTATCGGTACTTTTGCTTGGGGCGCTGCGGGCGGCAAATTCCGGCAGAAATTTCTGCTGTGCTGGCTGTACAGCCTGCGGTCGGTAATCATGGTGGCGTTTATCCTGATCCCGCCGTCCACGGTGACTGTCATCTTGTTCTCAGCCTTCATGGGAATCTTGTGGCTAGGAACAGTTCCGCTGACCGGTTCGATCGTCGCTAAGGTCTTCGGGCTGCGTCACATGGGGATGCTCTTCGGCTTCGCCTTCGTCGCGCATCAGCTCGGCAGTTTTATCGGTATCTATGCTGCAGGCTACTTTTTCGATCTGTTCGGGAACTACAATGCCGTCTGGTGGGCCGCCATCATAATGGGCTTCGTCGCATCGCTGATGAACTTCCCCATTGACGATAAACCAATCGAGCGTCAACACCTGACAAAGAACGCCTGAGCACAGAATTTACCTGAATGACCTCGTCCAGTTGCCGCGGCAGAATGCGTCCGAGCCCCTTCGAAGAACATTCGGTACGCGCCCGACCATCGACCAGAAACGCCAGACTTTCCTCGACCCGCACGAAATCTGGTGTTTCCTGATACTCAATCCTTGGGATGGTGGGACAACCGGCCGATACCCTATATTACGGCATGGCTTCCGGTAGTTCGCAAGACGATGGCAACCACGGCTCGATCAAATCAGTCGCGGTTGCGGCACAGATACTCGAGGCGCTGGCTGGTTCGGGCGGCCCGATGCGACTGGCCGAGTTGTCACGCCAGCTCGACATGCCGCGTGCGCGTATCCATCGGTACCTGAAAACCCTGCGGGAACTCGGCTACGTCTCGCAGGAACGGAACGGAGAACGCTACTGGCTGGGCACGCGGCTGTTTCATCTGGGGCAGGCGGCAATGGATCAGTTCGAAATCACCCGTATCGCCGACCGACCCATGCACGAACTGCGCGAAACGCTGGGCCAAACAGTCGTGCTGTCGACGCCAGTCAACGGCGAAGCGCTGGTGGTCGCGGTGGTCGAAAGCGAAAACGTGGTGAAGATAAGCGTCCGGACCGGTGTTCGGCTGGCTATCCCCAATTCGGCGCAGGGACGCATTGTCCTCGCCTATGCGCCGCCAGCGGTTCGCGACCGAATCCTGGGCAAACTCTCTGTCCGCTCGCAGGCCGAGACCGAAGCACGACTGGAAATCGTCCGCGAGCGGCTCTACGAATTTTCGTCGGGTGAAATGCTCGGCGGGATCAACGTGTTGGCCGGGCCCCTCCTCGGTGATGGCGATGAATTGGCTGGCATTCTGGCCATAGTAGGCACAACGCAGGACGTATCGGAAACACCGCACGCCATCGCGGCTCTGCAGACGCAGGCGGCGCGCATATCGACGCGGCTCGGCTCGGACGCATATGACAGACTAAAGGAATAAAATGGCTTCCACCGAGATCACGATTGGCAGCGTTTCTCTCAAAAACCCCGTGATCTGTGGATCGGGAGAACACGTTATGACCGAGGCAGGCCTGCAATCCGCGCTGGATGCGGGTGTCGGCGCGGTGGTTGCTAAATCGATCAACGAGACGCAGGCCGCAAAGGATCAGCTCGACCGTACGGACTACGCGCTGCTGGACGGCGACTGGAACCGCCTGCCCTGGGATTTCACGGCGCCACGCAACGCGACGCTGGCCTGTCGGTCGGGACTTCAGAAGATGGATTTCGACACCTGGCTAGAGATCATCACCCGACTGGATGCCACTGCGGCAAACTCTGGCCAGTATGTAATCGGCAGCATTATCCTTGCCGACCTTGATGCGGCGGTCGATATGGCACAACGGATGGCGGCTGCGGGTGTACGGATACTGGAATTCAATATTGGTACCCCCTATGGCGATGAGGCGGCGGGCGTTGTGACCACCGAACGCGCGACCGCGCGGGTTACCGAAATCGTCAAAGCCGTGTGCGACGCTGTCTATATCCCAGTCTGGGCGAAAATCACGGGCCAGAGCGAAAACGTCGCCGCCTTGGCGCAAGCAGCGCGGGCCGGAGGTGCGGAAACCGTGGTGCTGATGGGCCGTTTCCTCGGCATGATCCCCGAGCTCGATACCCAGGCGCCCCTGCTCGGCACCAATCTGGGTACCGGCGGTGGCTGGGCCCTACCGATGACGTGTTACTGGCTGGCGAAATCGCGCGCGGCGCTGGGCGCAGACGTGCCGCTAATCGGCATGAACGGCGCGCGCACCGGCAACGACGTGTTGCGGATGATATTGGCCGGTGCTCATGCGGTGGAGATATCCAGCGCTGTTTTCACCAATGGCTTCAGCGTGCTGGCAGATGCTGTGAAAACCGTAGAATCCTACCTAGCTAACCGCGACCAAAACACCATGGAAATCGTGGGGCGTGCGGCGGATCGGGTGGTTTCGTTCTCCGGCCTGCCGCAACGCCCAGGTTTCTGGGAACAGTTCGTGCCACCAGAGGCATTATAACTGCCGTCTGCAGGCACCGTATTGTCGCCCCTCCTCCGATCAGCCTAAACTTGAACGTTATCCGGGAGGAGCTGATCGATGGTCGGGAACAGCTGGATACGCGAACAAGGCATGCAGGATGGCCTCCTCTGCGGGGCGCTGCGCGACCGCGAAATGGACGATATACCGCTTTAGCAGCGGGAATTCCTGGTCGAAAAATGCACCGTTTCGGATATTGGATTACATCCGGTGTAACTGGGCAGACGAACTGGCGGCGATGACGAGGTGAACTGGAGATATACCCCTTCGATGCGAACAGATTATTCCACCAAGCAGGCCGCTCGCCAGGCGATCTGGGATCGCCTAATGAACGAAAAATTGGCGGCCTTCCCGTTTCCACCGCACGGGCGTATTCCGAACTTCAAAGGTGCCAAAGATGCGGCATTGCGGCTATTTGACGAACCGGAATGGCGCGATGCGAAACTGATCAAGGTGAACCCGGACTCGCCACAAAAATATATGCGTGCCGAAGCCCTGCGTCGCGGGATCAGGGTGTACGTGCCGACACCACGGCTTAAGGCGGGGTTCCTGAAACTCGATCCCGCGAAAATACCGTATGACTCAATCCACGACGCATCGCAGATGTCCAAGTCGGGGAAATGGGCCGAGCCAGTCGCGCTAACGGATTTGCCGCAGCTAGATGCGATCGTAACAGGTTGCGTGGCAGTCACCGACACCGGTCGCCGCGCAGGCAAGGGCGAAGGATATAGTGATATCGAATACGCAATTCTGCGGGAACTTGGGCATGACGCTGTGCCGGTGGCAACGAACGTAAACGACGTTCAGGTCGTGAACGAATTTCCCATTGAGAGCAACGATCTGCCGCTGACCCTGATCGCAACCCCCACGCGAACCCTCCGGGTCGATAGCCCGCCGCAGCCGCCGGACCGGATCGAATGGGACCGCCTAACCACGCAGGGCCTCGAAGACATGCCGGTGTTGAAGGAACTACGCACCCTAAAAGAAAAACCCCTTAGCGCTGACATTTGATGAATGGCCTCATCCGGCCGACACGGTCGTAAATGCGCCGGCCTGCCGCGTTGAAACACCGGGTAAGCCGGTATACCTGGTCGCTCCACGGTCGTCTGCGGCGGCGTGGACTGCCTCGATCAGCGCCCGCCCCGCAGCTATCCGCCGTCGCCAGAGATAGTGGCAAAGTCGCGGGGCTCCATCTTGCTGGCGAAAATGGATATGATGCCGCGGCTCGATGCAAACGGATCCTGCCGCTGGCCGCAAATGTTGAGGAAGCGGAACCCGGCCATAGGCACTCGGTACACCGTCCTCGCCACTCGGGTACGCTGTTCGCTGCCAGGTGAAAACAGCCGTCCATGCTCGCCATCGCCGGTTGCACAGCCCCCGACACGGAGATGTCGCCAAAAACGACATCATCCACATCGGGCACGTTATCACAGCGGCCGGTCACCAGATAATCGGCCAAACTGTAACGCCTGAAGTGGCCGACGAGCGGTCGAAATCTGAGGCAAACCGAGCGCTAATTGGACCTTTCCGGGTTGGGCAAGCTGTTGATTAGAGATAGGATCAGGATCCCCGACCAGACAACCCGAAGTTTGCCATGGACCCAGTATTTCAAAGCTTTCTTGCCGGATTTCCGGTGTTGCTGCTGCATTTTGCCGTCACGATAGCGATGTTGGCCATCGGAATTACGATTTATCACTTTGTGACGCCCTACCATGAGCTGCATTTGGTACGCAGTGGCAACACGGCGGCGGCGGTATCGATCTCCGCTGCTATCGTCGGTATGGCAATTCCGCTGGCGATCTGCATGGCAACAAGTGTCAGCGTATGGGATATCGTGATCTGGGGGGTGGTGACGCTGCTAATCCAGATTCTCGCTTATCGCATAGCCGACGCGATGCTGAAAGATTTGCCTAACCGGATCGAGAACGGCGAAATTGGCGCGGCGATTATGGTGGTGGGCATAAAACTGTCAGTCGCGTTTATCAACGCCGCAGCCATCGCCGGCTGAAACCCGCCGAATGAAACTTCGCGACTATCTGGCTATTGCGATCCTGATCGTAGTCGCGATCGCAGGCCGCGCGATGACGAGTAGCGACGTCGGCGACGGCGGTTCGCCTCGGCGGCCAGATCCACGCCAGTTTAAGCCGAGCATCCAGCAGCCGCCACCTTACGTTTCGAGATCCGATCCGGCAAAGCTGCTGCCAAACGAATCGGCGCTCGACCCCCGCGTCATCGTCGAGATTAAGAAAAAACAGGGTACATCTATTGGTACCGCTTTTTCGATCGACCGGTCCGGCATCTGGATTACAGCGCATCATGTTACATCCGAATGCGATCTGCTGGGCCTGCAGAAATCGAACGGAAAACTGGTACGGGTGCGCGAGCTGACGCAACGTCAGGACGCAGATATCAGCATCCTGCGAACGCAGGGCGGCTCGCCGCAGATGAATGTCATTCGCCCCCGCCTGCGTATCGGGGATGACGGTTATTCCTTTGGGTTCCCTCAAGGATCGCCCGGCGACGTCTATGGCAAGGTCATCGGCCGAGGACGCATGCTGACCCGCGGTCGTTACCGCAAAGACGAACCGGTCGTGGCATGGACGCAAATCCGGCGCATCCCTGACGCCGGAGCCGATTTAAGCGGCATAAGCGGCGGCCCATGGGTCGATGCCGCAGGTGACGTCATCGGTGTTCATGTTGCCGGTTCGCCGCGCCGGGGCAGGTCGTACTCAACGGCGCCAAGAACGCTGCTGACGGCAATCCGGCAAAGCGACGTCCGTGCAGGCAAAGACCCCCGCAGCAACCCGCCGAAAGAGACGTTGACCCCCCGGCGCTTCGCGCGGTACGGCGAATTCCTGAGGCGCGAACTGACCGTTATAAAAGTGGTGTGCCTGGTCGGCGAGAAGTGGCGCCGTCCCGCGCGGCAATCCGGCTAACCGGCGAGACGAACAGTCAGTTTGCGCGCCAGCGCGCCGACTACCCGGCGGCGGTACCAAGGACGAACCGTTGTGGTGCGCATTGGCTTGGCCTGTTTCTGGACGAGTTCGCGGATCGCGTCCAGCGCATCGTCATCGAGCGCTTTGCCAATGAAATCGGCCAGCCCATTCACCATCTGCGGATAGGGATTCACCGCCGTCAACGCGATACGAAGATCGGCAATTTTCCCGTCATCCTCAGTCAGGCGCACGGCACAGCCTGCGAGCGGAAAGTCGATGGATCCGCGGACACGGGATTTTTCGTAAGCCGAAACAGCACCCGGCCCCGCCTTCGGCAGCCGGATGGAAACCAGCAGCTCATCCTGCTCGAGGGTCAGGTGATCCATGCCGTCATTGCGATAGAGATCCGCCAACGGAATCGTGCGCGAGCCATTGGGGCCTTCAAGATCAATTTTAGCCTCGTAGACCATCATCGCCGGTGCCACATCCCCGGAAAACGCCGCGAAGCAGCGTTTTCCGCCTGGCGCGACATGGCAAACGTCGCCTTTGTGCTTGAGACAGAAATTGTTGCTCTCGCGCCACCACTGGGACTGGTTGTAGAACAGGCAGCGCGTATCGAGGCAGAGGTTGCCGCCGATAGTGCCGTAGGCGCGATGGGTAGGCCCAGCGACGGATGCCGCTGCCTGAGCAACCGCCGGATATTCGCGAATGATCGTTTCATCGACGGCCAGATCGGCAAGCTTCGCGCCCGCACCGATCCGCAGTCCATCGCCATCCGTTGCGATCGCGGCGATGTCCGCAATCGCTGTCAGGTCGATCATGGTTTCCGGCGTTTCGATGCCACGGCGGACATTCACGATCATATCCGTCCCACCGGCGAGGTAGCGCGACGTCGAGTCGGAGGATTTCAGCTTGACCGCCTCAGCCGCGGTATCGGGCCGGTGCAGGGTGAATTCGGGCATGTTTTCCATCGTGCTCTCCCTTACTCTGCCGCCGAGCGCATTTTGCGCTCCTTGTCTTCCAGAAGCTGCAACAGGCGATCTGGCGTTACCGGCAGTTCATGAACCCGAACGCCCATCGCGTTGGCGACCGCGCTGGTAAGCGCCGGCAGGAAACCCGCCAGCGACGCTTCGCCGGCTTCCTTGGCACCAAACGGCCCATGAGGATCGTTGGATTCCACGATATGCGCCTCGATCGGCGGGGAATCGACGAAAGTCGGCACTCGGTAATCCAGCATGTTACCGCTGATCAGCAGGCCGTCGTGATAACTGGTCTCCTCGGTCAGCGCCTGGCCCATGCCCATCCAGACCGATCCCTGGATCTGGCCTTCGACCGTCAGCGGGTTGAGTGCCTTGCCACAATCGTGCGCGACCCAGACCTTGTCCACGGTGATGTCCGCCGTGTCGGGATCGACGGTTACTTCAACCACCTGGGCGGCATAGGAGAACGCCATCGTGCCGCCGATCGCGGCACCGCGATATTTCTTGCCGCCCCAGCTCTCGGGCAGCGTGTCGAAATTACCCTTGGCGGTAATCGTACCGGTGCCTTCCAGGGCGGCCATCACGACCTCCTCGAAGGTCATACCCTCGTCCTGCGTTCCGGCGCGGTAGACCTCCCCGAGACATTCGACATCTTCGGGACTGACCTCGAGCTTTCGGGCTGCGGCTTCGACGAGCATGCCCTTCAGGTTGTTTGCGGCCTCGATCGCCGCGTTGCCGACCATGTAGGTGACACGGGATGAATACGAACCGTTGTCCTTAGGCGTCACACGGCTGTCGGCATCAACGACCTTGACTCGTGAGGGGTCGATACCCAGCACTTCTGCAACGCACTGGACGAGGATCGTGTTTGATCCCTGGCCGATCTCGGATGCACCGGTCAGGATCACGACAGTACCGTCGAAATCGAGCTTGAGATTGACCGTCGCATGCGGCTCGCCCGTCCAGTTGACCGGCTTTGAAGCGCCAGAAATGTAATGAGAACACCCGAGCCCCAAACCCCTCCCAGGCGGGAGCTTGCCGATCCGTTCCTTCCAGCCCGAAGCCTTCTCGACGATATCGAGACATTCCGGCAGGCCGTAGGAGTTGATCCACTGGTCACTGGCCGTGAAGCCCAGTTCCGGTATCAGATTGACGCGGCGTACGGCGAAGGGATCAAGCCCAAGCTTCTTCGACATCTCGTCCATAGCGTTTTCAAACGCGTGCCGGGTGTTGACCGTGCCGTGTCCACGGAAAGCGCCGCAGGGCGGCGTGTTGGTCAGCACGCGCTTGCCGTCGTAGCGGACGTTGTGCAGATCATAGATCGCGAACAGCATCGAGCCCGCATAGAGTATAGTCACGATGCCGTATCCCGAATGCGCACCGCCCCGCTGGATAGTCTTGCAGTCCACCGCGGTTATCCGCCCGTCTTTGGTCATGCCCATCTGTATCTTGATGGTCTGTTCTTGACGCCCGCGATGCGTGATGAACGTATCCTCGCGGCTAACGACCGTACGCACGGTACCTTTGGCCCGTCGCGCCAGCATGGCGGTGATCATTTCGACATTCAGCGCTTCGGTCCGGCAGCCGAACCCACCGCCCACATAGGGTTTGATCACGCGGATCTTGGACTTAGGCATCTTTAGGATCTTGGACAGCATCAGATGCACGTAGTATGGCACCTGGGTGCTGGCACGGACGGTCAGTTCATCCCGTTCGCCGTCGTATTCGACATACGCCGCATGCGGCTCGGTCTGAACCTGGCAGACTTCGGCGCAATGGTATTCGGTCTCGTGAACCAAATCGGCGTCCGCGAAGCCACCATCGACATCGCCAATCTCAAACTCGACGTGGCGTTCGATATTACCTTCGCGGTGATCATGTAGATCGACCGCATCTTTGGCCAACGCGTCTTCCGCGGTGTAGTAGGCCGGCAGTTCTTCATACTCGACAACGATCAGATCGCAGGCTTTTATAGCGATCTCGATGCTGTCCGCCGCAACGGCTGCGACGGGTTCCCCCTTGTAACGCACTTTGTCATGCGCAATCGGCAATTCCGTTCGGGAAATAGGGAGAACGCCGTGACCTTCGTCTGTCTCACTGCCCGTAATGACGGCATGAACGCCGGGGAGCGCCTCGGCCGCAGACGTGTCGACGGAGACAATCCTAGCGTGCGCCACGGTCGATCTCTTGATGGCGCCCGCGAGGGCGGAGGGATCGTAAAAGTCGGAAGTGTACAGAGCCTTGCCGGCGATTTTTTCCGGCCCATCGACCATCGGCAGGGGCTCTCCGATCGAAGTGATCGGTGCGGGGGGCATACCGTTCCCGTCCATCATGCGGCCTCCGTTTCTGATTTGAGTTCGTCGGCCGCAAACCGGACTGCCTCGATGATCTTCACGTAACCGGTGCATCGACAGATATTTGACGCCATCTCGGTGCGGATCGTCGCTTCGTCCGGGTCTGGATTGGTCCTTAACAAGCCTTCTGCCGCCATCACCATCCCGGGCGTACAGAAACCGCACTGGGCCCCAAGTTTTTCGTGAAAGCCGCGCTGTATCGCATTCAACCGGCCACCGTCCGATAGCGATTCGATGGTTTCGACCGACGCGCCGTCACAGGACCCCGCCAACGTCAAACAGGCATGCTGCGCTTTGCCGTCGACGAGAACGGTGCACAAACCGCATTCGCCGCCATCGCAACCGATTTTTGTGCCGGTCAGTCCGACGACTTCCCGAAGATAATCGACCAGTAACAGATTGCCGGACACGGCATCGTCGCGCTGACGGCCGTTAACTCTCAACGACAGCAGTGATTTCATGGCCCCATTCACCTCTATTTAGTCTGCTAGCAGTTCAATATTAATTAGATATCTAACTGTTTATGTGTCAACAATTCAGTTTGACATATAAGCCTTTTTCCCACAACCGTGCGCAGGCTCACATTTTCCAAAACGGCGGGTTGCCGGTCTACGAAACCGCGCTAGTTTGATGTGGTCTCAGGATGTAATCGAAATGTTTGACTATCTGTATTTCCACCATCAGCGTCCCAAGCTTTTAGCGGCCTTGCTGTTGGTCCTCATCATGGCCGGCACCGGTTCGCCAGCAATCGCAGTCAAACCCGAACAGCCGTCAGATCTCTGGGCCGCGCTCAAAACTGGTACCGCATTCGCCATCATGCGACATGCCCTGGCGCCCGGCACCGGAGACCCGGCAAACTTCAACGTCGCCGATTGTAGCACCCAGCGAAATCTGTCGGGCGACGGACGACGACAGGCCATCGAAATCGGCAACCGGTTTCGAGAAAGCGGTATTGCAAACGCCGAGGTATATACCAGCGCGTGGTGTCGCTGCCGCGAAACGGCAGAGCTTCTGCAATT
>TARA_B100000674_G_scaffold125711_1_pt1 | contig 40804 bp, 30 predicted proteins | sample TARA_B100000674 | Tara Oceans TARA_B100000674 (sample SAMEA2622759) | marine metagenome | biome: marine biome (ENVO:00000447); feature: surface water layer (ENVO:00002042); material: "saline water (ENVO:00002010), including plankton (ENVO:xxxxxxxx)" | depth 5 m | reverse complement strand
GCTTTAACAATACCACCATTTTCAATTGGATTTCTAAATACCTGAAAAGGAGTGTTGGCAACTACTTCCGTAATGGTTTTCATAGGTAAACCAAAACGCAAATCAGGGCGATCACAACCATACTTTTCCATCGCTTCAGCATAGGTAATGGTAATAAAATCTTTTAATTGCCATTTGGATTTGGCATAAACCGTTTTAACAACATTTACCAATAGGTCGCTGTTGAGCTGGATAATTTCATCCATTGACGCAAAGGACATTTCCAAATCCATTTGTGTGAATTCTGGCTGACGGTCACCTCTTGAGTCCTCATCACGGAAACAACGAGCAATCTGGAAGTATCTTTCAAAACTTCCAACCATTAGCATTTGTTTGTATTGCTGAGGTGCTTGAGGTAGTGTGTAGAATTTCCCTTTGTGAACCCTTGATGGAACGATGAACTCACGAGCTCCTTCGTCTGTACCACCAGATAGTATAGGAGTTTCTACTTCAATAAAATTTTGATCATCTAACATGTCACGGATTAACTTGATCACTTTGTGACGGTTGATAATAGCCTTCTTTGACGACTGATTTCTATGGTCTAAGAATTTATACTCCATCCGAACAGATTCATTCGTTTTGTCTGCTTTCTTAATCTCGAAAGGTAAGTTCTTCGAAACGTTTAATACGTCGATGTGACTTGCAACCAGCTCGATATTACCTGTTCTTGTATTAGGGTTAATGTCGTCAGCAGCTCTTTCGATAACCTGACCTTTAACTGCGATCACAGACTCGTCTTTCAGTCTAGCGATATCATCGATGTCTTTCACCTGATCACGCGTTACTCTTACTTGAAAAACCTCATTAGAAGCGTCTCTAAGGTCAATAAAAACCAGCTCCCCGTGGTCACGAATAGAAGCAATCCATCCACCAAGTGTTAACTCCTGGTTTAGGTTTTCTTTGGAAACATCAGGAATTCTATGTGTTCTGTAAGTATCCTTAACAATTCTTACATCCTGGTATTTAGACGGCGTATCGTCGTTAAGATCTCTTTTCTTGGCTTCTTTTGTTACTCCTTTTTGAGTATTCTCGCCCTCATTTTCGGTTTGTGCTCCTTTGCCAGAACAAGCTGCTAAAATTTTCTCACGAATAATCTTACCAGAAACTCCTTTTCCAGTCTTAGCCATTACCTGAGGAACTAAACGACCAGCTTGACCTTGATTTCCTCTAGTAATAGCGGTAACAATCTCTGTATTTGCCGCAACAATTTCAGCAACTGCAGCATCAATCTGGTCTTCCGAAACAGTGTTCGCTTTGATAAATCCTTCGTAATCAAAATCAGCGTTGGTGTATAGATTCTGGAAACCTTCCTTAACAATATTTACAGGGATAACATTATTAATGAATTTTTTAAGTAAGGAGTTGTAAGGTTTTAATTCTGAGAAGTTTGAATATTCTTCTGGTTTTACATTGTTCATTAAAACAGTTGCTACTGCTTTAATGTCATTAACACCCTCGTTTAGTCCAATTACAACTCTTGATCTTTCTTTATCACCAGAGAAGAATTTGGCATCTTGAGGCCTGACACCACCAGTAATTAATTCCTCTTCAACAACAGTTGGTAGCAATGAAACATCAACAGATGTTCTCGCTTTTAAATCAGAAACATCTAACCATGGAATATCTGGTTCTTGCGAGAAGCGGTAATCTGCAGCATCTTCCTTAGAACGCATCACACGAGTTACTTGAGCTTCCGCATCCCACTGAGCAGTTACCTGGTCGGGAGAAGGAACTCCATGCTCTTCGTAATAATTAAGTTGCTTGCTTACAGCCTCTGCAACCGCTTTAGACATAAAAGCAAAGGAATTTAAGTTTTTTATCTCTGTACGCGGGTTTAAATCTTTAGTCCCTATCTTTCTTAATGAAATCGAAACATCTGAACGCATTTGGCCTTTTTCCATGTCAGCGTCCGAAACACCTAAATGCCTTGCTATTTTTTGAATGTATTTAGCATAAATCTCTGCATCCTCCACTTTGTGTAAACATGGCTCGGTAACAATCTCAACCAGTGGAGTACCGCATCTGTTGTAATCAACTAAGGAGTATTTATCCGTGTGAACTAACTTACCAGCATCTTCCTCTAAATGTGCATGATGTAAATCAACAGTAAAAGAACTTCCGTCGTCTCGAAAACATTTAACACTTCCACCTTCAATGATGGGGTGATCGAGTTGCGTCAATTGAAAGTTTTTGGGTAAATCAGGGTATTGGTAGTGTTTTCTATCCCATCTTACTAAATCAGGTATTTTGGCATTTAAACCAGCACCTAGAATAATTGATTTTTCTACCGCGGCTTTATTTAATTCCGGAAGGGTACCCATTTGACCTGTACAAACTGGACAAATATTTTCATTGGGTGTTGTTGATTCCTCATTATCGCATGAACAAAACAACTTGGTTTTAGTGTTTAGTTGTACGTGGGTTTCAACACCCATTACAATTTCATATCCTAATTCTTCAATTTTCTTATCTAAACTCATCGTTTTTGTAAACTGTAAAAAACCATTAATACTTTAATCGCTTTATAACGATTGCTCAATTGCGTATGCAAATCTTAATATTTCTTCGTCTTTTTCTTTTGCAGCAGTTATTTGCACATTGTTTTCAACCACAAAAGGAGCACTCAATGTGGGCAATCCACCAAGGCTAAATCCTACCGTATACATATCGCTTAAATACATGGTTAGAGGATCCTTCAAAGATTCTCCAATAGTTGGAGGGAGAAGTGGGGATGTAGGGGATAAAACAAAATCTACTTCTTCAAAATCCTTAGCAAATTTCGCTTCAATTCCTTTTCTTACCTCCAAGGCTTTTTTATAGATTTCCTCAGAATAACCAACCGACAAAACCTGATTTCCTGCGATAATTCTTCTTTTGGTTTCTTGACTGAACCCTTCACCTCTTGTGTCCAGGTAAGTTAAAGCAAGGTTCTCTTTATCCATAGCTCTATTTCCGAATGCGATTCCATCAATTCGAGAAAGATTACTAGCGGTTTCAGCAAGGGCAATGATGTAATAGGTGGCAGTTAGTGTATCTCCATCAAAAAAATCAAGTTCTTTTATTTCAACACCTTTTTCTTTTAATTTTTCAATTAATGAGTTAAAGTCTGTCTTGATTTTCGATTCTAAGGACGGGTGATCGATAAAAGATTTATAGACACCAATCTTTGTTCCAGCCTTTATTTTCGAATCAAAAGATTCAACATCTATTGGGGTAGAAGTTAATGTGGTTTGATCTTTTCCATCTTTACCACTCATAACATTGAGAGTTGTAGCGATATCCTTAACGGTATTAGCAAAAGGTCCAACACAGTCAGAAGATGAAGTGTAGGCCATCAAGCCATATCGAGAAACTCGCCCGTATGTTGGTTTTAGTCCATAAACTTTGTTGTACCCTGCAGGTTGACGAATAGAACCACCTGTGTCTCCCCCAATTGAGAAAACAGTATTTCCTTCGGCAACATTAACTGCAGAGCCTCCTGATGATCCTCCTGCCACTTTATCGTCATTGTGTGCATTTTTTGCAACACCAAAAACGGAATTTTCATTTGTAGAACCATGTCCAAATTGATCGCAATTTTCTTTGCATATGGGTATCGCTCCCGCGTCAATTAACTTTTGAATGGCTGTAGCAGTATATGGAGACTTGTAGTTTTTTAGAATATTTGAACTCGCTGTGGAAATCGTTCCTTTCAACAAATAAACATCTTTAACGCCAAATGGAATTCCTTCGATTCCACTTAATATATGTCCCGAAGCAATTTTTTCATCCCATATTTTTGCTTGTTCCAGAGCTTGCTCATCCAGAATTAAATTATTTGCATTTTTAGTTGAGGATTGTAGAGCTGCAATTTTCTCTCGAACCAACTGAACGCAAGATATTTTCTTTTCGTTTAGTTTATTTTGAATGTCTTGAATAATAGACTGACTCATCTTTATTGAATTACTTTAGGTACAACTAAATACGTTCCTTGCTTAGCAGGAAAGTTTTCCATAATCAACGCTTTTTCTTCAGGGTTACAGTGAACAACTTTATCTTCTCGAAGGTTATCTGATTTTACAATATGATTTTCAGCACCTTCTATATTGATGTTTTTTACACTTTTTATAGTTTCAAAAAAATCAGTGATTTTGGAGATATTTACCTCTTCAGCCCTGATGTTGGAAAGTTGTTGTAATTTGTCCATTTGCTAAGCTTTTAAACTTAAATTTAAATCGTTCTTAAATAAAGGATTTTAAAACGGGCAAATTTCGTCATAAATAGGGACATATCAAAGGGTTGAACTTCAAAGTTTATTGAATAAAGTTCAAAGTTTTTTTTATTGAATTAAACCTTTTTTAATTAATCTTGTCTTACCCTAACATTAGGGGTAAAATTGAGCTGGACTGACGAGGAAATAATTGAAAAAATCCAAGATAAAGAAACCATTAATTATGGTTTCAATTTGTTAATGGATAAATATCAAGAAAAAGTTTACTGGGTAATTCGAAGAATGGTAATTGCCCATGATGCGGCAGATGATATTGCTCAAGAGGTTTTTGTGAAGGTGTGGAAAAACATTGGGTCTTTTAAAGGGAATTCTAAATTATATACATGGATATACAGAATTGCAACGAATGAAGCACTTAATTACTTGCGCAAAAAGAAGAGACGGTTTTTTTTACCGATTGGAGACGTTGAACATGAGTTGAGTTCTACATTGGATGCAGATAACTTTTACAGCGGAGATGAAATTCAAATGAAACTTCAAAAATCTTTATTAAAATTACCGGAAAAACAAAGAATGGTATTTAATATGAAGTATTTTGAAGAAATGAAATTTAAAGATATTGCGGAAGTTATGGATGTTTCTGTTGGAAGTTTAAAGGCACAATATCACCATGCTGTTAAAAAAATTGAGAAATTTATACAAGAGGATTAAACCTTTATGATAAATGAGCATCAAATTAATTGAATGGAAGAAGATAAAAACATAGAAGATAGTGGAATAAGGGATTTTCTTAAAAATTCATCTGAAAAAGAGTTTAGAGTTCCGGAAAACTATTTTGATGGATTTCAAAAGAATATTCATTCGAAAATCCATCAAGATATATCTCCTTGGTGGAAAAGACCCAAATTAACAATTGGAATCGGAACGTTTGCGTCAATAGTCCTTATTTTGATTGTATTGTTTGAACTCGACAAAAATAAAAAGTATGCCAGGGCAGAGCTCAATCAGGAAGATTTAATAGCTTACTTTTCGGAAAATATTGATGAAATATCAGAATCGGAAATACTTGAAGGTTTAAGCGATAATGATTTGAATGTTTTTATCGATCAAACTCACAAAAACGATTCGACAAAAACGGACGAAAAAAAAATAGAGGAAAAAAGCAATGAAAAACCTCCCACGCTGGATGATTTTACAGATGAGGAAATATATGAATATATGCTTGATGAGGGATATGGAAGTGGAGAATGGGATAATTTATAATAACTTTAAAAGACGGTAAAATGAAAAATAGAGGAGCAATTATTGGTTTATTATTGGTGTGCATGACTTTGAGTGCTGCGATAGCTCAATCTTCAGGGAAACCATCAATACAGCAAAGGGAAAATCGAAAAGCGAAAATCAGAGAGATGAAAAAAGCTTTCATTAAAGCAGAGCTTAATTTAACTGAAGATGAGGAAAAGGTTTTCTGGCCAATTTATGATAATTATGAAAACAAACGAGATGAACTGCGTAAAGAACTTAGGTCATTAAGAAAAGAGTTTAAAGGAAAATCAATTGATGAATTGACCGAAGCTGAAGCTGAAGAAATGCTCGATAAAGAAATGAAATTCAGAGAAAAAAGATTGGCCTTGGATAAAGAGTTTGAGCGAGAATTAAGGGCTAATTTATCTGCAAAGAAAATAATTATGCTGCATAAGGCTGAGCGTAAATTTAAGAAGAAATTATTGGATAGAATGAAAGGTAGAAAAGGTGGCCAAGGTTTTGAAAGAAGAGGAAGAGTTCCCGGTTCCCATCCTCAGAGTTTCCCCCAAAACTAAAAATTGATAATCACGTTACGACTTAAATTTGATATTTATCGTGTTTGTAAATCAACATGATTCAATAAAATGCAACCTCTTTTTGTTCCTTTAGAAACGTAAAAACCAGGTTTCCCCTTCAAAATAAACTTTTTGTGATTGTATTTTTCAAATCTATGATACAGTTCTCTTACCTTGTGTTTAGGGAAATTTAAATGTCCTGCTATTCTCTCTCCACTGTCATTTTCAATCTGGGTAAAAGTTACCCAATTGGATTTTTGGTTCAAATTTAAATATCCCGTCAGTCTGATTTCAGAATTTGGATTTTCCTCGAACTTATTGAGTATCCAATATCTATTTTTTATTTCAAGTTTTGATCTCAATTAAGATTTTGTATTAAAGTTTAACACAATTAATACCTTGCCCCAAAAATAGAACTTCCTAGGCGTATCATAGTGCTTCCTTCATTTATTGCAATTTTGTAATCACCACTCATACCCATACTTAAAATATTGAATGTTTCCTGATTCGCAAAAAATGAATTTTTTAATTGCTCGTAAATAGCTTGAAGATTTGAGAACTCTTTTCTTATTTTTTCGTGATCACTTACAAAAGAAGCCATCCCCATAACACCTTGTACTTCAATGTTTTTAAGCGTTTTAAATTCATTGCTGTTCAGGATTTCTAAAACTTCTTCAATCTTAAATCCAAATTTAGTTGATTCATCAGCAATATGAAATTGGAGCAAGATTCTTATGACTCGATTGTTTTTTAGACCTTGCTTATTAATTTCTTTTATCAACTTAAAAGATTCAACTCCATGAATTAAAGATATGAATGGAGCGATATATTTAACTTTGTTTGATTGCATATGTCCAATCATATGCCATTCAATATCATTTGGCAGGTTGGGCTGTTTCTCTCTTAGCTCCTGAACTTTATTTTCACCGAAAATTCTTTGCCCGGCATCAAAAGCTTTTTGAATGTCCTCGATGGGTTTTGTTTTACTAACAGCAACAAGAGAAACGTGTTTCGGGATTGAGCTCCTTATCTTGTTTAAGTTTTCTTTTATAGAGAATGACATTATACTAAATTAACAATTTGATTGAGTTATCGAATATTTGAGGATTTGATTAATTGATTACATATATTTGTCAGCTGCTAAGTTCAAGTTTTGAAAGTCCTTTTTTTAATACCATATCCACTTGGAACAGCTGCAAGTCAGCGTTTTCGTTTTGAGCAATATATGCATTATTTAGATGAAGAAAACATTCATTATAGAGTTTCCTCTTTTTGGGATAAAAAAGCTTGGTCGGTTTTGTACAAGAAAGGAGCGGTTTTGGCTAAGGCACTTGGAACGTTAAGGGGATTGTTAAGAAGGTATGCTGTTCTTTTAACAGCCTTTAAATACGATAGAATCTTCATTCATAGAGAGGTTTATCCTTTGGGCCCTCAAGTCGTTGAGTTTATCCTTGCTCGAGTTTACAAGAAAAAAATAATTTATGATTTTGACGATGCTATATGGTTGCCAAATTATGCCGCAAACAATGCGAGATTTGCATTTATTAAGAGTTATGGGCACGTGAATAAACTTTGTAAATATGCTTATAAATTGAGTGTAGGGAATAAGTTTCTGGCCGACTATGGAAAGAAGTACAACTCTAATGTTTGGATAAATCCCACGACAATTGATACAGAAAATCATCACAACCGAGTAAAAAATCAAGATTCTAAAGATTTTGTAATTGGTTGGACGGGAACACACTCCACTTTGAGATATTTAAAGGAAATGGTTCCATTGTTTCAAAAGTTAGAAAAAGAATACGAATACACATTGTTGATTATAAGCGACAAAAATCCGGAATTTAACCTCAATTCGTTTGAATTTATAAAGTGGAATAAAGAAACAGAAATTGAGGATTTGTTGCGTTTTAACGTCGGGTTGATGCCGTTGACGATGGATAAGTGGGCAAATGGAAAATGTGGTTTTAAGGCTCTTCAGTATATGAGTCTTGGCGTTCCCGCTTTGGTTTCTCCTGTTGGTGTAAATACGGAAATTGTAGATGATAAAGTGAACGGATACATATGCGACTCCATAGAGGAGTGGGAGAGTACTTTGCGAATGATTTTATCCGATAAGGAAAAAGTAAAAGAGATTTCTAAAAATTCTCGAAAAAAAATAATCGACAACTATTCTGTTGTTTCAAACAAAAATAATTTTATTCAATTGTTTCAATAATGAGTATGAAAAAATTAGTGCTAAGTGAAATTCATGAAAATTTAGGGGGTAAAATGGTTGATTTTGCCGGGTTTTACATGCCTGTTCAATACGAAGGTGTTAAAATTGAACACAATAATATTCGAGAAAATGTAGGGGTTTTTGATGTAAGTCACATGGGGGAATTTATAGTAATTGGAGATGAGGCAGAGGCCTTGATTCAAAAAACAACATCCAATGATGTAAGCCTTTTAAAAGATGGACAAGTACAGTATTCTTGTATTCCAAACAATGAAGGAGGAATTGTAGACGATTTATTGATTTATCGTTTTTCTAAAACTAAATTCTTATTGGTAGTAAATGCCTCTAACATTAATAAAGATTGGGAATGGTTAAATTCTAAAAACGATACATCAGCAGTTCTCCAGAATGTTAGCGATGAATGGAGTTTATTTGCAGTTCAAGGTCCAAATTCTACAAAAGTGCTTTCCAAATTAACTGAAATTGATCTTGGTGCCATGAAGTATTATACACTTCAAATTGGAGATTTTGCAGGCGTTCAGGGTGTTTTAATATCTTCAACAGGGTATACTGGTGCAGGTGGGTTTGAAATATACGTTAAAAATGAGCATGCAATTAATGTTTGGGAAGCTATAATGGAAACAGGTGCCCCTTTCGGTATAAAGCCAACTGGTTTAGCAGCCAGGGATACTTTGAGACTTGAAATGGGGTACGCACTCTATGGAAACGATATTGATGATACGACATCTCCATTAGAGGCTCGCTTGGGTTGGATTACAAAATTAGGAACTGATTTTTCAGGAGTAGATTACTTGAGGAAACAAAAAGAAGAAGGCGTTTCCAAAAAATTAGTCGCTTTTGAATTGATTGATCGTGGAATACCCAGAAAAGAGTATCAGATTTTTTCACAAGAAGGGAATCAAATAGGAAGAGTTACTTCTGGAACAATGTCTCCAACTTTAAATAAAGCAATTGGAATGGGGTATGTCTCCAAAGATTTTTCAGGCGTTGATACCGAAATATATATTTCGATACGCAATAAAAATATTAAAGCAAAAGTTGTGAGTTTACCTTTTGTCGCTTCAAATGTGTAATTGATAAAGAGTTTTATTTAGAAAATTCATCCACATCTTGCTCCTCGTTAATTCCCGCAATTTTGTGGCGTTTACCAAACAGGTAGGTTTTGTTTTCATTGTTGTTCAATAAACGAATAATATTTTTTTGATGGGTTACAATTATTAAAACAGAAACAACAGATGAAAAAATAATTAAGGATAGTACTTGGTTTTTGGTAAAAACCAGAAGGATAAAAAGGGGGAAAGAGATACCCGCTATCATGGATCCAAGTGAAACATACTTTGTGACGGTTAAAACAACTAGAAAAACACCCAATGCTGATAAAGCGGCAGGTGGATGAACAGCTAAAACAATACCTAATAATGTAGCAATTCCTTTACCTCCTCTAAATCCTGCAAATAATGGGAAAATATGACCCAAAACAGCACAAAACCCAAAGGCAAGTTTTAGGTTTGTATAAGGAGCAATATCATCGATATCGTATTTCATTTGAATTAAAACAAGATTAACAGCCAATGCACCTTTGGCAACATCCAGTAATAAAACAGGGATACCTGCTTTTTTACCGAGAACTCTAAAGGTGTTGGTAGCTCCAGCGTTTCCTGATCCATGTTCTCGAACATCAATTCCATGAAAAGTTTTACCAATCCAAACTGCCGAAGGTATTGACCCTATTAAATAGGCGACAAGTAACAATATGATTATTGTTGCACTCATTTAAAAGTTTACAAGCTGATAAAAGTAAAAAATACTCTCTTAGTTTTCAATTTTAAGGAAGTTAATTAATTAACATTTATTAGTGTATCAAATAAAAAACCGAGTTTTCAAAACAAAAATGTTTGTTTACATCTTCTTTGAAAAAGAAAAAGAGAGATTCAAATCTTCAATTTAAAAGGGATTTTATTCTGATTCTATACCAAAATCACTGGTGAATTTTAAAACTCTTTCCGATGTTTGTATTTGTCCATCGACAATAAACTTTTCGACCGATGAATTTGGAGTTTCCTCCGGCAGCAAAGTAAACGGAATAAGGAAATCACATGTTTTTTTAAATTCGGAACATCCGAAAGCCGATTTACCTTTTTTAATTCTTCCTTTGTTGCATTTTGGACATAGACAGTTGAGTGGTTTTTCAACCCTGATTTCTGTTTCAAAATCACTTTTAAGCAAAGCAATGGTTTCGTTTCCTTTTGAATCTTTAGCCAATGTTACTTTTCTTTGATGAATTAATTTGCCAACGATCTTACTATCGATGCAGTACTTATTAATTTCAAAAGGGATTTTAAATGTGCAACCATTTACCCATTCAGTGCATCCATAAGCGGATTTTCCTTTTATGATTTTCCCACATTCACATTTGGGACAAGTTAAAACTGATGCGTGTGGATTTATTGCAGATACTTCGTTAACCAAGTCACTAACGAGTTTTCTCATTCCTCCAATGAATTCATCAGAGCTAAATTCACCGGCCTCAATATCCTTCATCTTTTTTTCCCACTGACCTGTTAAACGAGGAGATTTTAGAGTCGGATTGTCAATCAATTGAATGAGTTTAATACCTATTTCTGTTGGAAGAATTGTTTTCTTCTTTTTTTCGATGTAATTTCTTCGGAAAAGAGTTTCAATTATGTTCGCTCGTGTTGAAGGTCGACCAATTCCATTTTCCTTCATAAGTTGTTTTAATTCATCATCGTCGACTTCTTTTCCGGCTGTTTCCATTGCTCGGAGTAATGTAGCTTCAGTGTAGTGTTTTGGAGGCGATGTTTTTTTTGTACCAATAGAGGGGGTATGGCTTCCCGATTCACCTTTTTCAAAATGAGGTAAAATTTTATCCTCTTTAGATGAAGATTGCTGAGATTGATAAACTACTCTCCAACCTTGGTCTAGAATTTGTTTACCTGTGGCTTTGAATTTCAATTTACAAACTTCGGCATTAACTGTGGTATTGGATACTTTACATTCTGGATAAAAAGCAGCGATAAATCGTCGTGAAATAATATCGTAAACTGCAGCTTCATTTCCAGAAATATTTGAGGCATTTATTCCTGTTGGGATAATTGCATGATGATCAGTGACTTTATTATCGTTGAATACCTTTTTACTTTTCTTTATTGGTTTTTGAATTAAATGTTCGGTCAATTCCTGGTATATAACCAAACCTTTAAGAATTCCTTTAATTTTGGGATACTGGTCTTTTGGTAAGTATACGGTATCTACTCTTGGGTATGAAACCAGTTTTTTTTCATAAAGTGACTGAACTGTGTTTAAAGTCTGTTCAGCACTTAAACCAAGCTTTTTATTTCCTTCAACCTGAAGAGAAGTTAAATCAAATAGATTGGGGGGATGCTCTTTTCCCGCTTTTACTGAAATCTCTGTAATCGAAAGCGATTCCTTTTTTATTTTTTCCAGAACTTGTTCAGCCTCAATTTTTTTTTCAATCTTGCCTTTTTCAAAGGTGAATGTTGTGCTTTTGTACTCGGTTTTAATTTCGAAATAAAGATTGGGGACAAAGTTTTTAATATCGAAATGACGTTTTACAATCATAGCAAGAGTAGGGGTTTGCACTCTCCCTACACTCAGGACTTGTTTGTTTTTTCCGAATTTTAAGGTGTAAAGTCTTGTCGCATTAATACCATAAAGCCAATCTGAGATTGCTCTGCTTTTTCCTGCTTCGAATAAGGCATCAAAATCACTTCCTTCCATTAAGTTCTTAAAGCCGTTTTTAATGGCTTCTTCAGTCAGCGAGGATATCCACAAACGTTTAATAGGAGCTGTGCAACCTGCGTGTTGAAGAACCCATCGCTGGATGAGTTCACCTTCTTGCCCGGCATCTCCGCAGTTAATGATTTCAGTTGCGTTTTGAACTAAACTTTTGATTTTATTAAATTGATTCTCAACACCACTGTCATTAATGATTTTAATTTTAAATTCTTTGGGCTGGATTGGAAGTGCATATAGGTTCCATTTTCGGAACCCCTCGTCGTAATCTCCTGGTTCATTCAGAGTACATAAGTGGCCAAACGTCCATGTTACCTGATAGCCATTACCTTCATAATAACCATTTTTACGAGAATTTGCTCCAATAATTTTTGCGATTTCTCCAGCAACACTAGGTTTCTCTGCTATACAAACTTTCATTATTTTACAGCCCTTTTAAAACTCTTCTAATGTCGTTGACTTGTCCCATTAAATCGTGAAGCTCTTCTTTTTTACCCGAATCAATTTTATCCTTAAATTCCTGTAAATTAGTGATATAAGTCCCTAGAGCTGTTGAAAGATGTTCTTTATTTTGCTCAAAAATAGGCGCCCACATATCGGGTGATGATTTTGCTAAACGTACAGTACTTGCAAAACCAGATCCAGCCATATTAAATATATGCTTTTCTTCTTTTTCAATTTCCAATACCGTTTGACCCAACACAAATGAAGTGATGTGCGACAGGTGAGAAACATAAGCAATGTGGCGATCGTGTTCCGAAGCACTCATGGTTAGAACTTTCATATTGAGGAAACTGTAAAGTTCTTTACACAATTTTAAAGCATCATCTTTACTTTTATTTTCGTCACAAATAATTGTGATTTTATTGTCGAACAATCCTTCAAAAGCTGCTGAAGGTCCCGCATTCTCTGTACCTGCAATTGGATGTGATGCAACAAAGTTCTTACGATTCGGATGAGCATCGGCAATTTTACATATACCTTCTTTGGTAGAGCCCATGTCAATTATAAACTGGTTGGGTTTTATCTCGTTCAAAAGAGTGGGTAAAATTTTTCTTGCCGCATCAACAGGTACAGCAAGAAGAACCAAATCTACCTCTTTAAGTATTTCAATCACTGAACAAATTTCATCGACTAAACCAAGCTTCAGAGCATCATCCGAGTTGGATTTATTTTTATCCACCCCTATTATTTTGGAAGCAAAACCTCTCTCTCGTAGGCTAATTGCTAAAGATCCACCAATCAATCCTAAACCAATAATTCCAACAATCATATTATACGTTTGCTTTAATTCGACTTAATGCTTCTTTTATAGTTTCTTGACTCGCACAGAGTGAAGCTCTTATATATCTCTCGCCATTGCTTCCAAAAATAAAACCAGGAGTTATGAAAACATCGGCTTTGTATAAAATATCGTCTACAAATTTTTCAACATTATCAACAGAATCAGGAACTTTTGCCCAAACAAACATTCCCACACTATTTGGATTGTATTTGACCTCCAGATAATCAAATATTTCTTCAATTAATTTTCGACGCTTAGCGTATATGTTGTTTTGATCTTCATGCCAGTGCATAGGGTTCGACAAGGCTTGAACAGCCGCTTTTTGAAGTCCTAGGAACATACCGCTATCCATATTACTTTTTACACGTAAAACCGTTGAAATGTATTCTGAGGAACCTGATAACCAACCAATTCTCCATCCGGCCATATTATGAGATTTGCTCAATGAGTTAAGCTCTAGGCAAACCTCTTTAGCCCCCTCTAAATTAAAAATACTTCTAGGAGTAGGATTTAGGATTAAACTGTAAGGGTTGTCGTTTACAATTAAAAACTTTTTTTCTTTAGCCAGTGCAATTAAATCATTTAAGACCTCTAAGTCGGCTCTTGCTCCTGTCGGCATATGTGGGTAATTTAACCACAGAAGTTTCACATTACTTAAATCTTTTTTTCTAAGATTATTTACATCAATATTCCAATTTTTTTTCTCGTCTAAGTCGTAAAATTCAATTTCAGCATTCAATAAATTTGAAACTGAAGTGTATGTGGGATAACCGGGGTTAGGGACTAAAACTTTATCACCAGGGTTTAAGAAAGCCATACTTATATGCATAATACCTTCTTTGGAGCCCATTAAAGGAAGAATCTCATTTTCAGCTCTGAAACCTACTCCATATGTGAATGCCATCCAGGAACTAATAGCTTCTCTGAATTCAGGAATGCCAATGTAGGATTGATAACCATGAGCGTTAGTTTGCTCAGCTGTTTTCACCAATGCCTCTATTGTTTCATGGGAAGGTGCAAGATCAGGGCTTCCTATTCCTAAATTTATAATATTTTTCCCAGAAGCATTCAATTCACGAATTTCCTTTAATTTTTTGGAAAAGTAATATTCTTGAACGTCTGATAATCTGTTTGCAGGTTGAATAATCATTTTTCGTTTTTAAAATCAACAATACCTTTCTTATATTCTCCTAATATTTGAAGATTCACAGAAATTCCTTTTATAGTTTCAATTGCCTTTTGATAATTAGAATAGGTCTCCCATATCATGTCTACATGAAAATTGTACTCATATGGTTTTCCAACAATTGGAACCGATTGTATTTTGGTTAAGTTAATGGAATATGCAGCCAAAATATTTAGAATTTTTGCTAACGCTCCCGGATCGTGGGGGAGTTGGAAAAACAATGTTGCTTTATTTTTCAAAACATCTTTTTCAGGAGTTTTACTCAGTATAATAAATCGAGTAAAATTCTTTTTATTTGTTTCTATACTTTTTGCAAGAATTTCTAATCCAAAAATTTCGGCAGCGGACTCACTGGCAACTGCAGCTACATTGGAAAGTTTTTTCTCTGCAATGTTTTTAGCGCAAATGGCTGTATCTTCTTTTTCTTCCAACAATACATCCTTGAGGCCAGTAAGAAATTTGCTGCACTGACGTATTGCAATTGGATGAGATTGAGCAATTTTAATGTCGTCGATTTTTGTTCCGGGAAGAACCATAAGATTCATCTTTATCCTCAGAAAAATCTCCCCGATAATATTAAAGTTATACTCCTGTAATAATGTGTAGTTTTGGAGTAATGAGCCTGCTATTGAATTTTCAATTGCCATAACAGCGTAATCCGAATTGCCGTTTTTTAAACTGTCGCATAAATCCTGAAAGGATAAGCATTTAACAGTTTCAATATTGTTCCCAAAATACTTATAGGCAGCTTCTTCATGAAAAGAAGATTCTATCCCTTGTATGGCTATCTTTTTCATCAAAACAAATAATTCTGTCTTAAAGATATCTATTTCTATTGACGTGATGACGATATTTTGACACGCAGATTCTGCAAATCACGTTCGTTTCATGGAAAAAGTTAAGATGTAATGTTAAAATACTAAATATATTATTTGTTTATCGGGTTTAATAGTTCTTTCATTGTCGATTTTTGTGCGTCTGAATTTTCAGTAGATGTAACAGAAATTTGATTCAAGGGACTATAAAAATCAAATAATTAAAAAAATTCAACGAAAAATAAAATAACTACAGAGTATTATAAATAAAATGTCATTTTTAAGCTGTGAATCGATACATTTGATTCAGCAAATACAAATTATAAATATTAACCTATGAGAACAAGATTAGTTGGTTTATTCATTTTGAGTATTGGAGTGTTTTTTACATCCTGTAAACAAAAAAAAGAGGAAAAATTCACCTACATTAACCCTGAATACAGTACCTACATTAGTGCGTTTACCTCAGGAGATGTATCGAGGTCGAGAGGCATAAGGGTTGTATTAACACAGCCTATTGACACAAATAGGTTTAGAATCGGAGAAGCGTTACCCGAAGATTTGTTCGAATTATCCCCAAGTATCGACGGTGTTGCTCGATATTCCGATCCTTATTCAATCGAATTTATTCCTGAAAAATGGTTTAAGTCTGGAACAAAATATGATGTTGCTTTTAATTTAAAGTCCATAGTCAATGAGGCACCCGATGAGTTGCAAGAGTTTAGTTTTAAATTCTATACAATCGATTTGGATTACAATATTTTAATAAAAGGTATTGATCGAAACAGTTCTTATGAAAAAGTAAACATAAGTGGAGAAGTAATTTTTACGGATTTGATTGATACGACGGATTTGAAAAAATTAATTGAGGTTGATGGAGTCGAAAATGCAAAGGTTCACTGGGAAGAAAAAAATGAATTATCCTACGAATATACTTTGAAAAACTGCCCACGAAAAGAAAAGGAATATACTGTTAAGTTTAACTTTAACGGTAAAGGACTGGGTATAAACAAGAAGCTCTCCGAAGAATTTAAAATTCCTGCATTGGGTGATTTTAAAGTTACTGATGTAAGCGTAGATAATGGTTTAGAACAATCCATCACCTTTAATTTCTCTGATCCAATCTCCAATAATCATGGTGTTAAATCATTTTTCAGAATGGATGGTGCTTCATTTAAAACCGTTGTTTATGGTAATTCTGTCAAACTATACCCAACAGTTCGTCAAAATGGAGAAAAGGAAGTAGAGGTACTCGCAGGTTTAAAAAACACCAATGGAAATAAAATGGTTAATGGTTCTAAACATCAATTGAGCTTTTTTGCCATTAAACCCGACCTTAAGTTAATGGGAAAAGGAACCATTTTACCGAGTTCAAATAAAGGATTATTGTTTCCTTTTAAGTCTGTAAATGTAAATTCTGTAGTGGTTACAATCACAAAAGTTTTCACCGACAATATTGGTCAGTTTTTACAAGTAAATAATTTATCAGGAACTTATCAAATGCATCGGGTATCTCGAAAAGTTTTAAGAAGACGAATAAATTTAAAATCACTAAAAAACGTAAACCTTTCAGTTTGGAACGAATTCAGTATAGATTTGAGTGAATTCATAAATGTAGACCCAGGTGCTATTTATCGGGTTAACATAGCCATCGATAAAAAGGGAAGCAATTACCCTTGCAAAGGAAAAAATGACAATTCTGACGACCTAACAGAACTTAATGTGAATTCTCGATTTGAAAATTGGGAAGAAGGATCTGAACAGGATTCTCGAGATTATGATTATTATGAATGGGATGATTATGAGTACGAAGGATATTATAACGATTACCATTATAATCACGGGGATAGAAATAATCCCTGCTCTGATTCTTACTTCAACAATAAAAATGTAAGTAAAAATATTTTAGCAAGTAATTTAGGAATTACTGTAAAAGCTGGAACTGATAGGAAATATCATGTTTATGTAGCCGATTTGTTGACAACTCAGCCAGCAGCTCATGTTGAGGTTGAAATTTTAGATTACCAGCAGCAAGTCATTGGTGTAGGAACAACGGATAATGAGGGAATGTCAACAATCTCCCCAAAACGCCAACCTTTCTTAATTGTCGTAAAAAATGGAGACCAAAGAGGTTACTTAAAAGTTCGAGACGGTTTAAGTTTATCAACAAGTAAATTTGAAACCAGCGGACAAACACATAAAGGAGGAATAAAAGGGTATCTGTATACTGAGAGAGGTGTTCGTCGTCCCGGTGACTCAATTTATGTTGCTTTAATGATAGAGGATCAGACGAATAAACTACCTATTGAACATCCCGTACATTTTGAGTTGATTAATCCCAAAGGAAAAATCATTAAAAAAGCGATCTCAATTGGTCGTAAAGATGGAATACATGTTTTTAGAACAGCTACGGATTCTGATGATCCTACTGGAAACTGGAGCTGTAGGGCAAGAGTAGGGAATTCTACTTTTTATAAAAACATTAAAGTAGAAACCGTAAAGCCAAATCGATTAAAAATAGATATTGATTTTCATCAGGAAATAATTTCGAAAAACAATGTTTCAAAAGCAGATTTAAAAGTAGAATGGTTGCATGGTGCAACAGCAAGAGATTTGGAAACAAAGGTTGAAATGCACTTGGAAGCCGATTATAACAGCTTCCCAAAGCATAAGGACTATATATTCAATGATCCGTTGTTCAAATTTTCAGCATCTGACCAAATGGTTTTTGATGGTAAAATTGACGATGAAGGGAAAGCCTCATTTACACCTAAGTTTGATGTGAGTGAGTACACTCCAGGTATGTTGAAAGCATACTTTAAAACACGAGTTTTTGAAAAAACAGGAGACTTTAGTGTAGATCGTTTTTCTGTTAAATTTTCTCCTTACGATTCCTACGTTGGTGTGTCAATACCGAAAGGTTCGAGATGGGGTAACATTTTAGAAACAGGAAAAGATCACCAAATTGGAGTAATTGTAGTAAACAAAGAAGGCGAGAATCAAGAAAGAAAAAATGTAAAAGTAAAAGTGTACAAAATTGAAAATAACAGGTGGTGGGATAACTATAACAGAGATTTGTTCAACTACATTAACAGAAAATCAACGGAGCTGATTAAGGATACCGTTATGGATGTTAAAAAAAGTGGCTCATTTTTTACAATACGAGAAGAATATCCGGAATGGGGTAATTATTTGATTAGAGTTACTGATCCTGTTAGTGGTCATTCCTCTGGTAAGATGGTTACAATCGATTGGCCATATTGGAGAAGAGCAGAAAGAGACAATCAGGATTTTGCAACCATGCTTAATTTTCAAAGCAGTAAAGCTTCATATAAAGTTGGAGAAAACATAAGAGTGAATTTTCCAACAGGTGGAGCAGAAAAAGCTTTGATTACAATCGAAAATGGTGTCTCTGTATTAAAATCTTTTTGGGTTCAAACCAATAAAAAGCAAACTAGCTTTGAAATAGAAGCAACTCCTGAAATGGCTCCTAATGTATTTGTGAGTATATCTTTAATTCAACCGCATGGACAAACTACCAATGATATGCCAATAAGAATGTATGGAACCATTCCTGTTAGTGTTGAGGACCCGAAATCTCATGTTTATCCAATAATTGATATGCCGGATGAAATTCGACCAGAATCTACAACAACCATTAAAGTAAGTGAAAAGGAAGGAAGAGAGATGATATATACACTTGCAATGGTTGATGAAGGCTTATTGGATTTAACACGTTTTGCAACACCCGATCCTTGGAAGCATTTTTATGCAAAACAAGCTTTAGGAGTCAAAACGTGGGATATGTATGATAATGTTATTGGAGCCTATGGCGCGCAGCTAAATCGAATTTTAGGAATTGGAGGTGATGGTGAAAATGAAAAAAATAAAGGAGGAAAAAAAGCCAACCGATTTAAGCCTATGGTTAAGTTTCTAGGAGATTTTAAACTTAAGGAGGGAGAGACCTTTGAGCACCAAATTAAAATGCCGAATTATATAGGAAGAGTTCGGGTAATGATTGTTGCCAGAAATAAAAAAGCTTACGGTTCGGTTGATAAAAGTGTGAAAGTAAAAAAACCACTGATGGTTTTGGCTACTTTGCCGAGAGTTTTAGGTCCAAATGAAGAGTTAAGTATTCCCGTAAATGTATTTGCTCTGAACGATGGGCAAGGAAAAGTTAAGGTTACTTTAAAAACAAATGAATTAATTAAGCCCGTTAACGGTAGTGTTCAAACCTTGAACTTTAGTAAAGCCGGAGATAAAATAATTGAGTTTCCTGTAAAAGTATCCGACAGGATAGGTTTTGGAAAAGTTGAGGTTTTAGTTGAATCGGGTAAGGAAAAGGCAAAACATGAAATAGAAATAAATGTGCGTGCTTCGAATCCTGAAATTGATGATGTTATTGAGGCTGTAATAAAACCAGGCCAAACATGGAACAGTTCAATTGTTTTTCCCGGAATAGAAGGAACAAATTCAGGGAGCTTTGAGGTGTCAACCTTTCCTGCAATGAACCTAACTAAAAGACTCAGATATCTAATTCGATATCCACATGGTTGTATTGAGCAAACTACTTCATCTGTATTTCCTCAATTACATTTGGACAAAGTGGTAGACCTTTCAACCAAGCAAAAGCGTAAAATAATTGAAAACATAACCAAAGGAATCAGCAGGATCGCTAAGTTTCAAACCGATAGAGGAGGCTTTAGCTATTGGCCTGGAGGAACATCTCCGAGTGAGTGGGGAAGTAATTATGCCGGACACTTTTTATTAGAAGCCAAAGCGGCCGGCTATAAAGTGCCTGGTCATTTGTTGGACAACTGGGCAAGTTATCAAAAAAAACAAGCTAAGCGGTGGCGATACAGTGGAAATCATTCTTGGGAGTTTAATACTCAAGCTTATCGATTATATGTGCTTGCAAAGGCGGGACATGCTGATTTTGCATCAATGAACTACCTAAAGTCGAAAAAGAAATTGAACACCCTTTGCAAATGGAGATTGGCCGCAGCATACGCTATGGCTGGTCAAACTGATGTGGCAAATGAAATCGTTTATTCATTAACTATGGAAATTCCTGAATATCGAGAATTGAGTTACTCTTTTGGTTCAGCTGTCCGAGATAAAGCCATGATTTTAGAAACACTGCTTGAGCTTCGAGACAAGGATAAAGCAATTTTTTTAGCAAAGGACATTGCAAAACGTTTGGGTGAATCTTACTGGATGAGTACACAAACCACAGCATATTCGCTCTTGGCAGTGAGTAAGTTTTTAGGTGAACATAATTCTGATTTTATGCAGTTTGATTACTTATTGGCAGGTAACAGCAATCAGTCTATTAATGCTAAGATACCTGTTTATAAGGTTGATTTAAAGCCAGAAAAAGATGATAAAATAACTATAAAAAATACAGGGAAAAGTTTACTGTTTGTCAAACTGGTTCAAAGTGGGGTTCCAGCAACTGATGATAGAACCGATGCTCAAAGCCATTTGGTTATGGATTTAAAATATTATGATTTGGATGGTAATCGAATTAATCCCGACACCATTCTTCAGGGTACCGATTTTAAAGTTAAGGTAACAGTTAAAAATCCTGGTACGAAGGGATATTTGAGAGAAATGGCCATTAATCAAATTTTTCCTTCGGGTTGGGAGATTCATAATTCAAGGATGGACTTGTACAACTCTGAAGAGGGGAGTAGAGCTGATTATAAAGATATAAGAGACGATAGAGTTTACACCTATTATGGTTTAAGTATTGGGTACACAAAAACCTTTGTAGTAAAGTTAAATGCAGCTTACAAAGGGAGATTTTATCTACCATCTATTGAATCCGAAGCGATGTATGACAATACGATAAACGCTCGAAAGAAAGGAAGATGGGTTGTTGTAAAATGAGTCAAATAAAAAACGCGCATTATGCGCGTTTTTTATTTATTGATAATTTTAATCAAAAAAAAATCATTTTAACAGAATAGTAGCGATTGTTTCAGTTGTTCTTTTGTTCATTTCAGCGCCATCGATACTTATTGTCACCTGTTTTTTACCATTCAAAACTACTTCAAGTTTTGAATCTACTTTTTTAATTTTTCTTGAAGCAAAGGAAATTTCCCATTCCATAGAAATCATATCGCTCATCATCTCATCCATTTTTTTAATTTCTTCGCTGGATCTTTTTGTTTCCCCTTTTCGTTTGAGTGGTTCGTTGATTACTAAAGTTTTCTTCGAGAATTTGTAGTATTCAAAATTATCAAGAATTGCGGTTGAGTCTTTTTCACTGCTTACATAGTGCTTAATCTTATTCATCGCTGTATTTAAACTGGATGTGTTTTTGAATTTCAACTGTAATCCGTAGGTATATTTTTCTTCATCGAATATGGATTTAACATCAGAGACTCCCTCGGTTTGACTGATGTATTCAACCATTGTTAAGTTGTTTAAGTTTTCATTTTTTTTATTATCAAAATCAAGTTTTTCTTTTGTTTTACCTGTTGATTTTTTTCCCATTTTTTGGGCAAACTGTTCAATATTGATGTAAACGGAAATTTCACCACTGTTGTTTTTGTTGAATGAAGTAGAGTGAACAATTTTACAAGATAAAATACCAAAAAGTATAAAAATTGAGGAGATAAAATATTTCATTGTATAAAAAATTAAAGTTTGGGGCAAAAATACACTGATTTTCAGTTCCAACCAGCAATTGGATGAAAGATTTTTAAATATCTCAGAATTTTTTTTGATTCAGCTTGAAATAACTCCAGAACCAATAAGTTCATCTTCATCATACCAAGCTGCAAATTGACCCGCTGCCACACCACGTTGTATTTCTTTGAAGGTAATGTAAAGACCATCCGGCAACATCTTCAATATTGCGGGAGAAAGACTTTGTCGATAACGTATTCTACTCATATATTTACGTTCATCACCCGGTTTCATTTTTAAATCGTCACGTGTCCAGTGAATTTCATCTTTTTTGATAAATAGTCCTTTGCGATTTAAACCAGGGTGATCATGGCCTTGACCTGTGTAAACAATATTTTTTTCAACGTCAGTATCGATTACGAATAATGGCTCTATTTTACCTCCAACACCAAGTCCTTTTCTTTGACCTATTGTGAAGAAGTGGGCTCCGTTATGCTTTCCTACAACTTTTCCGTTTTCGGGATTATGTATATGCGGTGCGGTTAAAATTTTAATGTCATTTGATGCCTCTGATTCGTATATTGGAGAGTCTTTAGGTATTTCTATGATTTCTCCGGATTTTGGTTTGAGTTGTTGTTGAAGAAAATCCGGAAGATGTACTTTACCTATAAAACAAAGCCCTTGAGAATCTTTTTTATTTGCTGTTACAAGACCTTGTTCTTCAGCAATTTTTCGGACTTCAGGCTTTTGCAAATGACCAATAGGAAATAGTGCTTTTGAGAGTTGGTTTTGATTAAGTTGACACAAAAAATAGCTTTGATCCTTATTTTTATCTGCACCGGCCTTGAGTTGAAAAATTGTTTTTTTTCCTTTTTTAAATTCTGATTTTTGACAGTAATGTCCAGTGGCAACATAGTCAGCACCTAGCTCTAAACATTTGTCAAGAAAAACATCGAATTTGATTTCACGATTACAAAGTACATCAGGATTGGGTGTCCTTCCTTTTTCGTACTCATTGAACATGTAGTCGACAATACGCTTTTTGTAAATTTCGGAAAAATCAATAACCTGAAAAGGAATTCCTAATTTTTCGGCAACAAGAAGAGCATCAGTAGAATCTTCAATCCATGGGCAATCGGACTCCAAAGTTACTGATGCGTCGTGCCAGTTTTTCATGAATAAACCAATCACTTCATAACCTTGCTCTTTTAACAAGTATGCAGAAACACTGGAATCAACTCCTCCACTTAAACCTACAACAACCCTTTGCATAGTACAAAGTTAGCAAATAAGTCGTTCATAAACCTTACATTGTTAAAAAGGTAATTCAATAGTTAGATGTTTAGTGATAGGTTAAAAACAGGAATTAGAATTTTCACAAAATATTTTGTTCAACTCTTCAATTTCTTGAATTAAAGTTTTTAACTCCTTGGAAGGGTTAGGTTGGCGATTTAATTTTTTTCGTAGTTCCCAAACCTTAAAATAAAAAGAGTTTGAAGTTAATTCGATTTGCTGATTTTGGATCATCGACTCTATGGTGTTTTTTTTTCTTTTAGCTTTCCGAACCAAGTCTAAAGCATCGATAAGACGGATTTTATTTTGGTTAAGAGAACGTAAAATATTGCATTGAAAATCAATACACTGCTTAGGCCGTTCATTATATATTTCACAACCACAGGAGGTCAGTTTGGTGCACGGTTGTAAAAAAAATCCTTTTCCGTTTTCGGTTTCAACGTCTAAAATATTTGTGATTTTTTCAGCTTCATAGCTTTCTACCTTTACAAACCCAACCGCAGTTCCATCGCAGCACATTCTACAGGACAAACAAAGATTCGATGAAGTGCTCATAACTAAAAATAGATAAAAAACCATTACGAGAACAGGTAAAATTAAATCGTTATCTTTCTATAGAAATATCAAATGTTTCAGCTTGTTAAATAATTGATTTTAAATAGTTTATGGTTAAGATGGCTCAGGATTCGAACAAAACGCCATGGCCGACAAAAGAGGCTATGGAACAAGTTTATACATTGAATCTTTGGGGAGGAAATAAAGGTGAGTTTTATTCCGGTGATGGGTCTCACAACTCTTCGATTGTTGCCCCATATATAAAGGTAGTCTCTGAATTCTTAACTTCATTCGAAGTACCATTAAAATTGGTTGATTTAGGATGTGGCGATTTTAATATTGGCAATCAGCTGCTAAAATTTTCGGGTACATTAACTGCAGTAGATGTCGTTGAAAGTTTGATTGATCGAAATAAAAAAAAGTTTCAGGCGAACAATTTGAGTTTCATTAATTTGGACATTTCAAAAGAAGTTCTTCCAAAAGGAGATTGTGCAATTTTAAGGCAAGTACTTCAACATTTATCCAATGAAGAGGTACAAATTATAATTGACAAATTATCTATATATAAATACGTAATTCTCACGGAACACGTTCCGAAAGGCGACTTTTTACCAAATATTGATCAGATTTCAGGTCAGGGAATACGTTTAAAGAAAAACAGTGGTATCAATCTTTTTGAGCCTCCTTTTAATTTGAGAGTTAAAAACTTCAGAGAGCTTGTCTCTGTAGATGAGCTCAAGTGGAAAGGCAAGATAGTAACAACATTATTGGAAATGTATTAAATAATACCCATGTTTTCCATTAAAAAGCTTGCATTCATAGTGGTGCAAAATCCAGGTTTTAGTTTATAGTCGAAATCAAGTTGGTTTTCGAGAATTTCAATTTCAAAACAAAGGTTTCTGATGTTTTTGGGGTAATCGTTCACCAGGTCGGAAAGTTTAATATCATGTGTTGCAATAATTCCATTGCCTTTTAACTTTATGAGTTTTTTGATTAGCCCAATTGAGCCTTTATGCTGATCAGCTGAGTTGGTACCCTTTAAAATTTCATCAAGTAAAAAAAAGATTTCCTCTCCAGATAAATAAAGCTCGATTAATTGTTTCAAACGCTTCAGTTCGGCATAAAAAAAGGATTCGTTGTCTTTTAATGAATCAACTGTTCTTAAACTGCTGAAAAGCTTTAATGGAGAAAAAATAAATTTATTTGCACAAACTGGAGCACCTATTCTTGCGAGAATTAAATTCACTCCAACAGTCCTTAAAAAAGTGCTTTTTCCAGCCATATTAGCCCCGGTAAGCAAATCAACTTTTGCCTCACCATCTTGATAATAGTCGTTTTTAATTAATTTTTCTTCTTCAATTAAGGGGTGCCCTGCATTTTCAAGATGCAATACTCTTTTTTCCAAGGTAACCTGAGGATAGACATAATTTCTATGATTGGCAGCAAATAAAGCTAAACTTATTAAGGCATCAATCTCACCAACAGCATTCATCCACTTTATTAAATTCTCTTTATTTTTTCTTTTCCAATTTTCAATTTGTGCTGTTGTGTTAATGTCCCATAAAAGGAGACCGTTTAGGAGAATGGCCAAATAAATATTCAGTCGGGCATCGAGTTTATCCAATAATTTTTTTAAGCGATTTAAAGTTTGAGTCACGGAGAAATTCTTCTCCTTGTCGACAAAAATTCTTTTAAGGGTTAATAAATAATTGGACTGAAAATCCTCATTTTCTATACTTCTTACAATTTTTATATAGTTTTCTATTATTGCAAACCTACTGCCAAGTCGACTTTGAACTTTTGTGATTTTTCCAGCAAATTTTCCTGAAATCCCTAACTGTATAAGAAAGGCATAAATGAAGTAGCTTTTTCCAAAAAGTCCAAGTAAAAAACCAACTCCTAATGCAATTGTAATCAATGGAAGTAAAATTCCTATCACCCGGAGAAAAGGTGTGCTGCATAAGTCTTTTTCATTCAGCCATTTATTTATTGTTTCCTGAGTTTCAGATTTATCGTTACTAGATCTCCCAAAAGCAAGAAACTTGTAACACCACTCATCTTTTGATGCAAGTTCTTTTATAGCTTCTTGTTTGTTTTTTATTTTATCGGGTTTTATGAGAGGATTATTCAGCCACTTACCAAGAATTTGCTTCCCTTTGTGAGTACTGGTTCTGTTTAAAAGCTGAAATATGGATTTGTATCCAAAAATATCTAAATCGTGAGAAAAATTATGCAGCGGTATAATAAACTCCTTCCCCTCGTCAAGTCCATCAAAATTTCTATTGTGTAATTGATTTTCTAATTCAAATACTTCTTTTCTCTTTTTTAAAAAAGTTATTTTGTTGTTGATTTTAGTCTCTGAATAAGACACAGTGACGAAAGCTATAATTACAAGATTAATAACTCCTATAACATAGTAAATACTTAAATCCCAAGTTAAAAAACAACCGATAAAGCCAACAATCAGGGTTGTTAATCGAGCAACAGTAAAATTGTTTCTTTTTTCGTTCAGAGAAACGATTTTTGCATCTAAATCTGCAATTCGATTTGAGTGTATTGATGTTTTTACTTCCGCTACCATTCCTTCTTATTTCAAGGGGACAGTAAGATAATCACCTTTTGATAGAAAGCTTAAAAATCCATACATATTTTTGTTAAAATAAATTAAATTGTGAAAGTTAAATTATTGGACTGTTCAAGTTAAATTCTAATTCTAAAAACGTGTTAAACTTCAAATGATAAAAAAGCGTTTCTTTTAACTTTTTTATTGAATTGAAAGTTTTTTAATTAAACCCTGAAAAATCACACCGTGGAAAGGATAAACTAAAAGCCAATAGAGTCTTCCTCCCAATCCAACAGGCCGAAAAGTAGCTGTTTGTATTAATTTATTATCTACTATTTTAAATTCCAACCAAGCTTCACCTGGGAGTTTCATTTCAGCAAACAATAAAAGTCTGGGTTCTCGCTTGTTTGCATAGAGGACTCTCCAAAAATCCAAAGAATCCCCAACTGAAATTATTGATTTATTGGTTCTTCCTCTTCTCAATCCAACACCTCCGAAAATTTTGTCGATGAAACCTCGAATCCTCCAGAGCCAATTTCCATAGTACCAGCCATTCATTCCACCAATGCTCCAAATTTTTTCAGTAGTTAGTTTGGAGTTTTCAACAGCCATAATTCTTTTATCAATGAAGCATCCGTATTTAGGTACATTTATGAATTCAGAAATATTAAAATTACTTTCGCTGCTTGAGTAAGAGTCCTTCCAGCTGGAAACGATTAGGTTGTTTTGAATTTTTTGAAAAGCTTTTAAAAGAGCCTCTTTGTATGATATGGGTTGAATATTAAGAATTTTATTTATTTCATTATTTCGGCAAACAACTTCAACTTTCATACTTTCAACAAGTGAGCGAGCTAATTTGTATGAGGTAGATGTAACAAAATACAACCAGTAGGAGGAAAGCTTTGGTGTCATGAGTGGAACTGTCCAAATCCTTCTATTTAAATTTCTAATTTCAGCAAATTGTAAAAGCATCTCCTTATAAGTCAACACATCATCGGAGCCAATGTCATAGTTTTTATTATAAATTTCCTCCTTTAAAATTGCATTCGTTAAAAATTTTAAAACATCACTAACACCAATCGGTTGACATTTTGTGAGTAACCATTTTGGAGTAATCATAACAGGAAGCTTTTCAACCAAGTCCCTTATAATTTCAAAGGAAGCACTTCCAGATCCAACAATAATTCCAGCTCTAAATGTGGTTAAATTATAACTTCCTTTTGAAAGTTCAGTTTCAACTTCTTTTCTTGAGAGTAAATGTTTCGATAAATTCTTTTCGTTTGTAATTCCACTAAGGTAAATTACATGCTTGACTTTTGTTTCTGAAAGTTTTACTCTAAAGTTTTGAGCAGATTTCTTTTCCAGCAACTTGTAGTTTTCAGATGAAGTCATAGAATGTACCAAATAGTAGGCAATATCAATATCAGAGGGAATAATCGTAAGTGAATTTTCATCCAATAAATCGGCCTCAATTACAGTAATGTTTTCTTTCAAAGAATCAGGAGGGTTGAATCGCGTTGTGTCGCGAACACAGCAAACAACATGGTGTCCTTTTTGAACTAAAATTGGAAGTATTCGCTTCCCAATGTAACCTGTGGCTCCCGTTAAAAGAATCTTCATAATGTTAGTGAAACAAAGCTTTAACTAAGAACTTAATTTACAAAAAGAAAGACTTCGGAGTAAGGCAAACTAGTATTTATTTGTTATTTTTTCAGCTGAATCTTTAAGTTTATCGCCCCATTTACAGAGTTTTCTTTTATGATTTTTCCATATTTTTTATTGTTTATAATGAGTGAAATTTTCAAAAACACACAAAGCGAAAATCAAAGGGTATAAGTTATTTGGAAGAAATAATTTTCTTAGATAAAAGGCTTTGGATTTCATTTTTGTATTCAGAACATTCAGAACAATAAAAGTTTCTAAGTTTTTCATGGTCAAAGACCTGAAAGCTTATGTTGCAGGAACCAACAAACATTTTGCACCAGTTTTCTTTGGTTAATCTTTCCCTTATTTTAATGCAACTTTCGGCAAATTCATTTTTATTGTATTCAATGTTGTTGTAGTATTTCAATTTATAGATGTATGCTATAACTTCTTGATTGGTCGTTGTATCGTGAAATTTTTCAATTATTGAAACTGCATGACTGAAATTTTCAAAGTGAACAAAAAATTTAGCGAGTTTAAGCGCGTAAAGTTCATCCAGATTTTTGTCCTTGTAGTGTAGGAATATTCTTAAAAGATATTCGTTTTTTTTGTTGACTTCCTTTTTTTTGAAGTGATACTCTGCAGCTTTAAACCAAAAATTAATTTTCAGTTTCTCTAAATCAGAGGATAAACTTCGATGCGTTCTACCAATTTCCTCTAAAAGATATTGAATTTCCTCAGTTTTAAAACCGCTTAACTCTTTTTCGCCATCCCATTCTTTAATAACATACCTTAAATAATTGTATGCACCTTTGGGGTAAAAATTGTCAAGGTCTGCAAAAACACTGAGTTCTTGAATATTGAACCTTCTTTTTTTTGTTGGAATTTTAAAATAATCCTCCATAAAAAAATGATTCAGAAAAAGAGGGGAAGTCCAGTCAATTCCAAGATAATCCAATTCACAAATTATATTTGTATCCAGTTTTCCTTCTTTGATTTTGTTGAAGGTAAAAAGCAAAATGCTTTTTAGTGTATCTAAATCGGAATTTATTTTACTCTTTATTTCATTTTTTAAGTCTTCATTTTCAAATTCAAGCATTATGTTTTCTTCCAGTTTTTTGCTGTTTTCTGAAAGTCGATTTTGGTGAAAAACGTATTGATTCCTTAAAAACTTTGAGAGTGTTCGGTCGTTCAGGTCATATAATGTTTTTATATAAACCTTAGCTGTTCTTTGTTTGGATAAGTAGCGCTCAAGTGGTTTTGTGAATTTAGGATCTTTTAATTTACTTGCTAATGCTACAGAGTCTAAATCCTTGAGATGCGATAGTGCTTCAAAGGAATCAATTTGTGTTTTAAAAAGCTCCCAGTTTGAATGCGTTTCTATTTTGTATTGAATTTTCTTTGATTGTTTACTTTCCAAAGCCTTAACAATTGACTCTGCTCTCTTTTTCTGAATTTCTGAATTTATTTTGTTAGATCCTTCAACGGATGAGAATGCATCAATATCCGCAGAGAGTACAATGAATTCATCGTTTGTTAAAGAGTCAAGAGCGGGTTTTAAGTCTTTGTAGCTGTAATTGGTTTTTCCTTTTTTAAATCTAAAAGCAAAATTCAAGTCTCTATTTTGAGGAATAGGAACGTATTCTTTTTCTCCAAAATCGGAAATGTATTCAAGCTCATTGAATTCCTGATGGAATTCGCCACAAACTCCTGAAAAATGCTGTATGTAATATATTTGTTTGTTTTTGATGTACACGAGATTCATCTCATAAAAACCGCTTTTTACCTTTTTGGGTATTTTTGCTATTCTATATCTGAAACGATCAGGATAGTAGGGCATTCTATATCCATCGATAATTTTTTTGAACAGTTTTCTTTCCTTATCCTTTTTTTTGATTTCTTTCAAAATTCTGAATTTCGTTGATTTTCGTTTTGGCTTAAAACCCTTAATTAAATCCTTTCGGTATACCGGGATAAGAAGAGTATCGGATAATTGGTGTTTTCCGTTTCTTCGAGAAGGTAGGGTATAATATTCCTCATTTCCACAGTCAAAAGGCATGTAATTAATATATTCAATAGCTAAACCGTCCTTATCTTTTTCAATAAACTCAAGAAGACCTGCAGCATTTAAATCCATTTCCAGATAAATCGAATTTTTCTCAACTCTAATGCGCTGAAAACCAATCGATTTTTTGAGTTTTGCAATATCGTTCTCGTAGTTTTTATCCTTTTTTAAAGGCTTGATTTTGTATGGGTATTTTTTTGAATGCTCTCCCCAATCTATATCTTCGTGTGAATTAATCGGATCAGGAACTTTAAAATCGGAGTACTTAAAAAAGTCTTTGTTTTCCTCAAATTCATACTTAAAAAAAACTTCTGCAAATTTTTGAACAGCATAAATTCGATTTTTACTGTAGTCAATGGATATGGATACTCCCGTTATTTCAAAATTGGGAGTAATTATATTTTGATAATGTTTGGGTGAATTCACCCAGCCCTGCACCATGGCGTCGGCTGCATCCTGGTATGTTTCAATTTTGTATGGCTTTCCTTTTTTGGGTTTTATGAATACTCCATACGGAATAAATAGTATGTTTTCTCCAACACTGTAATTAACGGCACCGAAATATTCAGCTCTATTTTGAGGGGTTTTCATTGAGTCGCTGTTTTCCGTATGGCTTAACCTTTTTATGTCCTGAAGATATTTTGCATGAAAATCGGCAGCAAGGTATAAGATAGAATCGTTTACTAAACCATTTAATTTGTGCTCATGCCTTACTTGATCAATTCCTTTTTTTACAAGGTGCTCCAAGAACTTTTTATTTATGTTGTTTCTTAAGACAGAGCTCGGATTTTGTGCCAACAGTTGAATGGAACAAAGGAAAAGTGGAATCAGGGCTATTTTCTTGAAAAAGTGAAACATTTTGCAAATATAACTTGTTTTTAATTTTTATGCATTAATTTCTTACCATATCTGGTTAAATATTTAAGTTGTTGTTTTGTCATGCCATCAAGAATTGTTTACAACATTTAAATATCTTAAATTTGTGCACCTATTTTATTGAGGATTATAGCACATTGCAACAGGTTATGGTAAAAATTGATATTGAAGCTGAAAACAAGCGTTTAAGAAAAAAGTCGCCTATTGAAATTATAGAATGGGCGTTGACTTTGTCTGATAAAAAAGTTGTTACGACTAGCTTTGGTACATATTCTGCCGTATTATTGAGTTCTATTTCGAATAGAGATAAAAACATTAACGTATTATGGTGCGATACAGGATACAATAATTTTCAAACATACAAGCATGCAAAAAGCTTAATTGAAGATTTTGAATTAAATATCAATATATACACACCGAAACAAACTCGTGGTTATATTGATGTAACACTAGGTTTGCCGACTGTTGATGATCCAAAACATGAGGAATTTACTGAGTTGGTTAAGCTTGAGCCTTTTAGAAGAGCTCTTGATGAGCACAAACCTGAAGTTTGGTTTACAAATATCCGAACGCGTCAAACGGAATTTAGAGACTCTCAGGATATCCTGAGTTATAGTAATGATGGGATATTAAAAGTCAGCCCTTTCTACTATTGGAGTGATAAGGAACTTGACGATTATTTAGAAAAAAACAATCTTCCTAAAAATTTAGATTATTTCGATCCTGTTAAAGCATTGCAGTCCAGAGAATGTGGGATTCATAAATTGGGGTAAGCATAAGCTTCGCTGCTTAAATAAAAAGCCATTATTTTTTCAAAAATCTAACAGTACTTCCGTCCTCAAATTTCATTAAGTACATTCCACTGTTTAGATGTGAAATATCTAATTTCTGATTATTTGAAAGTTCTCCTTTTATTATTTCCGAGCCTACAAGATCATATACTTGAAAGTGCTGAGGTTGAGTAATACCCATAATTGTTAAAAAATGTGTCGATGGATTTGGGTAAACTGTTATTTTTTCATGGGATAAATCACTGTTTGTATTGGTAGAGAGCTCAGTTGAGCGAGTATAGGTAAAACCGCCGCCTGAACTACCTTGAGTCCAAGTTGTAAATTCAACCGATAAATAAATATCTTCGTTAATAATGTGACAAACAAGTTTTTGTCCGACAGAAAATTTAGGCTTAACAACTGCTGTTCTAAAGGAGGTAAATGTTAAGTTTTCAATATTGTTTATTTCGCCAACTGCCCACTCAGTTCCCAAGGGACTTATCCCTTTATCGGCTTCTGTTTCGGAGAAAGCATTATAAATTTCACCATTGTTACCTCTTGTTATTGCAACGCTTGGGGATAAGGAGTCTTGATTTATTTTATCGCCTGGATCTGCGAAGTCATTTTTTTTAAACTCATATGAAGGTCCATTCCATATTGTTTGGCCTTTTAATTCATTATTTACTATTGTGAGCAGTAGGATAGAAGAGGTTAACAAGTATAGTTTCATATCTCGATATTATTTGACTAAATAATGAAAAGTATTTCATCTGTAAATTCGGAAATATTTCTATGCAAGACAAGCCTTTTAAGAAGGTAAAACCGAAATTTAAAAAGCTTAAATTAACAAATGCTTTAATTATGAATTTCTACTAAACTAGGATAGAAAAATAAGATTCGATTATGAACAAATCTCAGTATTAAATTAATGCCTGAATTTTTTTAAGGATTGTAAAATTGATTCTCGTCTTTTTCAAATTCCAGATAAAATTCAATCTCCTCTTCCGACATGTAAGTTCTTTTATATTCGTATTCCATTTTTTCTCTCAAGGTTTCATTATTTGGATCACTAAGATAGTTTTCAAAAGCTTGTATATATTCTGGATGACTTCGGTATTCGAATCTAAAGATGTCCATTGAACTTACAGACATAAAAACAACTCCCAATAATCCAAAAATAAAAACTCGTATCAACAAACCGGAAAAATAACTATCCTTTGATTTAAGATGTTTTACAAAAGCAAATAAAGATGAAATCATTATTAAAGATAAACCTATGGTTATTGTATTATTTGGTCCGGGCCAACCCTGCAGCTTATATAGAATACCGATACATAAAATCGAAAGCCCTAAACCAAATACAACAGAATTAATTATTTTGAACCTACCAATATTACTGTAGGACTCTTGTTTTAATAAATTATCAGATTTTACAGGATTAAAAATTATAAAACTGAAAATCAGATATAGCAATGATAAAAGTGAGAGTATAACAACACTTAAAAATGTTCCTCCAGGTATAAGCATTAATCTTAAAATGAAGCTTATGACTAGTAATGAACCAAAAATGATTTCTAATTTTTTCATTTCTTATTTTTACGTACTTAACATTCTAATTTGCCCCAAAAATAAATTTTAATTCTAATATTTTAATAGTTCTTACGAGAATAATCTTTTTGTCATTTTGATGTTGTTGTTTTGAATTTAAAATGTGGTAAAAGGCATCAGCGTTTTCACAGTTATTTTAAGAGAGTGTTGCATTTCTAAGTTGCAAAATAATTTTTGGACGAGACAATTTTACTTAAAATGAAATAGAGCACCCTGATTTGAGATGCTCTATTTATTTAATAACATTATTCAATAAAAACTAGCTTTTATTTTTGTTGGGAGAAATGGTATACCAATCAATTTTTCTTGACAGATACATAATGGTTGCTAAAACCAAAAATAGTCCTACACTTCCCATAAGTAGAGCATAGTCTTGCATTTGAATAATTGAGTAAATGAATAGGTATAAGAGAACAAGTATTAAACCAATTAATGCTGTTAATCTTCTGTTTTTTGCAATACTGTTTGCATAAAGAGTAATCATGGAAACGATGCTGATACCTGAAATCAAATAACTGAATTTAAAAGGTATGTGTTCGGATAATGCTACCAACAATGTATAAAAAACACAGAGAGCTAAACCAACAATAATATACTGTATGGGATGTATTCTTATATGATTTAAAACCTGGACAAAGAAGAACAGTAAAAAGGTTAAAGTAATGAACATAACCGCATATTTGGCTGAGCGCATACTTTTTTGATATTCATCAACAGGAACAATTAAATTTACACCAAAAGATGATTGGTGAATCCCTCGAGTTGTTCCTCTAAAACTTTGAGGATAGGACCGATTTAGATGTAAAACATCCCATTCTGCATCAAATCCTTTGTTATGTATATTTCTATTATCGGGTAAAAACGCACCATTGAAACTTGGACTTTTCCAAGGTGATGTTAATTTGATATTGGTTGACTTTCCAATGGGTGTAAAGTTTAAATCGGAGCTTCCATTAAAGTTTAATTCCAAGCTGAAGTTTTTAGTAAGTCCTTTAGATTTTTCCGTTTTAACGGGTACACGACAGCTGATACCATTGTTAATTACGTCATTGGATTCAATACCAGGGTTGAAGTCAAAGTTTTCTCCATTCCAATTCAATGAGACTTTATTTTGAAGTCCTCTTAAATCAGAAAGTCCTAAAGAAACGAAAGCCTCATTCCAAAGAATGTTTTCCTCAGTGATGTTCCATTCTTTAAAATTAGGATGTGAAAAATTTCCTGTTAAGTTCAGTTTGCTATTGTAAACGATTATCTCATAGATACCTCTGTATCTCACTTCTGGATTTACTTCTCCCGATATGTTTAATTGATCGGGAAGAAAATGCGCATACTCTCTGGATTTAATAAGTTTATATTTCTTGTTTTCAGAATCATACACCTTATTGTAAGTATTGTAAGGTACAGTTAATACCAAACCTATAATCGTTTGACTTTCACCCCATTTAGAGCTTACTTCTCGAGTTGATTCCTTTTGCCTGTATTGGCGTTCCCGGATTAAACTTTCAACCATGGAAACCGGTATGAGTAGTAATAAAATTAATATTCCGATGGTAAATAATCGTATTGTAAGGGAATTTTTAAGCCAATTGCTTGCTTTTTCAGAAAATGTGGGTTTGTCTTGCATAGTTTTTGTTTTTAATTTTTTAGTCTTCTCAGCTAACGGTTCCGATTCTTATTTGGTATTAAATTTTAGGAGTAATAAGTTTCGTAAAGAAATTTTAACATTACGATATTAAAGGTAGTACTATACAAAGTCTATATTTTGACGCAATTATTATTTGCGTTCAATTTTCAATTAAACGCTTTAACAGGAGAGTAGTAGATTTTTTTTGAAGTGAAACGCAGGAAGAGTTTAAACCTCAGTTAATAAATGAAAGGCTTTATGAAAAAGTTGAAAATATTTTAAAGAGGGTCAAGCTGAAAAATCAATTCAGCATTCATTTTCAAAGGAAAATATTTTCAATATGAAACAAATGGATTCCTAATTAATTTGAGGTTAACTCTGATTTAAATTTAAGATTGTAACAACGATTCAATACAGTCTTGGGAATTTGGGCCATAAACACCGTCAATAACCAATTGATTATTAGACTGTAACAGTTTTATTGAGTTTTCAGTTTTTGTTCCGAAATCTCCGTCGGCATCCCCACAATTGTATTCTAGGTAATTTAAAATTAATTGCAACTGAATGACCCTTTCTCCTTTATTTCCTTTTTTAAGAACAGGATCAGGAATACTTAAATTAGCGACTTTACTTAACCGCCTGAAGCTGAGTACTTTTTTTGCATCGTATTCGGCAACAGTAACCGCATTTTTTTGATTTCCTCCCAAACAATATACTTTGTTGGATTCCTTATTAAATCCTAAAAATATTCCAACGTGACCTTTCCATGAGTTGATGCTTTCTCTCCAAAATACAACTACATCACCGGGAACAGGTTTATCAGTTGTTTTTCCAACATTAATCCAAGAACGGGCATTTGGCTTGCCAGAAATTGGTAAACCGGCTTCTTTTGCACACCAATTCACAAACGTACTGCACCAAGGAATTTCATCGTTATTAATTCCAGAAATGTTTGTTTCTTTTGCGTATGCAACTATTTGCGGGTTGTCCTCAGCTCCTCTAATCTCTTTAACACCCAATTGTGATGCTGCAATTTTTAAAATATCCATAGGTAAAGGTTGTTGATTTAAGGAATAAATATATTCATATTTACCTTATTATTTAAAACTATTGAAAAGATTAAGATTAAAGTAATCTTTGACTAATGTAAACTCATAAATTGATTTTTTCAATGATTATAAAACTTCAAATGTTTTTACAGACACAAGTTGACTGTAATAAAAAAGTTTAACGATATAAGTTCCTTTGGATAGTTTTTTACCTCTCCTTAATTCAGAGCTAATAAGTAGGTTTTTTGGCCATGAATACTTATTTGGTTCTTCAAAGTGACTTTTCAACATGTTTTTACCACTTTGACTTAAAATTTCAATTTTAAAATTTTGTGTTGTTTTACCATTAAACTCGTATTTATCTGAATTTAGGAAGGCCTTTACACAATTAATACTATCCACTTTTTGTGTTGGCAAATATTTAACCACTAATTTATTTGGATCATAATCGAAAGTTTGAACAGTAAATCGATTTTGTTTGAATGCAAAAATGTCTGGTTCATTGAATAGAGTATCTATTTTTGAAGAGTAAAGAAATTTTGCCAACTCCAAACGCTTACTTTCTTCTTCTTTTTTACTTTCCAAAAATTTTGATTTTTTTGAAATATCCTGCAATAGCGTATTTAAAAATCTTTTTGAAGAGGCTACTTTTTCAATTTTTTTTGTAAAACTTTCCTCCGTTTCAAGAAACAGTTCTAAATTTTGGTTTTCAATTTTTTCTGGAATACACAGCCAGCTTTTATCTTTTTCAAAACCAACAATTGCCAATCGATAATCATTAGGTTTTCTATTTTTGATATGGAGTTGATTGTTCTTAATTGGGATTTTTTCAAACGAATGAGCATCTTTTCTTAGTAAATAGGCAAAGCATTTCTTACTTTCGAACTTTTCAGCATTTTTAATTTTTAAATTAAAGCTCTGATGTTCGTCTGTAAGATTATTACCAGAAATATCTGCTGTGTTATTTTCTGTTTCTCTCAAGTTTTCTTTAAGTTCTTTGTACCTGGATTTCTCTGCGGCTATTATAGCTTTTCTTATAGCCAATGGAATGTCAATGTTCATCCATCTGAAAATATCATTTTGCATTAACCTCCCTCGGTAATAACTTAGATTGGTACTTGAAGTTATTTTATTTCTTTTTTTCTGACTTGATTTTATAGCCTTTTTTAAGAGGGCTAATGTCCTTTTTGATTTCGAATTAGAGAGTGATTGCTCCCTCAATTGCATAAAATAATAGAATGATTTTTTATGTTTTTGTGAAGCTATTTTCCAAGCCATTGAATCTATTTCAAACAAATTCTTTTCAAGATTGTTTGTGTATAGATTAAGAATTCGATTGTCGCCCGATTTATGAATAGCAGGCATCCTTTTTTCAAATTCCAAAGTAGCTAAAAGTGTATTGTTAAATTTTTTGTTCCAAAAAGTTTTAATCAAATTCGGATTGATACAAGATTTGAATTTGTATACTAAAGTGGTGTCTTGACCAATAAACGTTTTTTCTTCAACAGTGAGATTTGTAACGTCATAATAAAGACTGTCTTTCCATTTTTTACTTTTCTTACTCAATCCCTTCTTTAATAAATATTTCTCAAATTTATTAGGATAGAAATTAAGTGAGTTGATATCTGATGGTGTAAGAGGGTTTGTAAGTTTTTTAGGACTTTTCCAATTAATATCACCATTAGCTTGAACACTTCCTTTGTAGAGACGCATTCCGGGGGTTTTGTTGGTGGTAGGCACCATAAACTCAATTGATTTACCATTGTTAAGTGCCAGTTCTTTGTCGTCTTGAAATGCGGATATTTTGAACATTCCTCCTGTTTCTAAAAGAGTGGGGCCAGCCATTGTATTTAAGCCTCCTTTTATAATATCGGTTGGAGAAATAGCTTCTTTTATTTCAATCATACACTGTTTATCCATTGATGTTTCAAAGGTATGTTGAGGAATACTTAAAATCATCCCTGATTGGGTTGTAATAACAGTGTCTCTGGAATTGTTTATTTTAAAAAACTGCGTATTTATTAACTGGTCAGCAATAGCTGATGGCTTTTTTTCTTTTGGCAAAATAGGCGCATTCGATTCGGAGGCCTTTTCATTGCTACTTAATAGTAAAATAGAAGTGGTTATTGCTCCAAAAAGTACTATACAAAAAATAACGGTTTTTATTACCGATAGTAGCTTTAATTTTGATAATGCATCTTTTGATTGAATTATAAAAGCCTCTTTTTGCATCACATTTCGAATGGCTTCTTGACTTTCAATTTGAAGGTCTAAATCCTCATTATTTTCAATTACATTTTGAAGCTCTTCTTTAGTGATTTTACCATCAAGGAAATCGTCAATTTGTGCTAATATTTCTAAATCTCTTCTCATAGCGTAACATTTTTTTGTTGGTAATTTTTTTTAGCGGCTTCAAGGCATCGATATTTTTGAGTTTTCGCTACTTTATCAGAGCTAAATCCAAATTCAATAGCGATTTGTTTCATCCTTTTGCCTTCAACATAAAATGCTTTGAGAAGTTTTTTACAGCTTTCTTCCAGTTGCTGAAATGCGTTTTGAGCTGCATAATATTTTTTGTCTTCTTGAACAGCAGCTTCAATATTTTCTTTTTCATGAGCTTCAATCTCTATGTCAATTTCTTTTTGTTTATTGCGATTTAAACGTGTGTATTTGTATTTGCAAATACTAAAAAGAAATGTATTCACACTAGAGGTTAGAACAAAATCAGGGTCCTTCAGTTTATTAATTAAAACATAAAGAGCTTCGTGGTAAACGTCTTCAGTTTCCTGTTTACTTGCTCCAAACTTTAATAAGTACGATCTTATTTTAGGAAAATACTTATATAAAAGCTTGAAGGCTTGTTCATTATTTTCCTTTAGTTTTTCTATTAATTGCGTTTCCTTCATGTAAAGCATTTATTATTTAATACAAAAACTAAAAAAGGTAAACATGGAAAAGTGAATCTAATTAAATTTCGCTGAGAAATTTTTGAAATCAATTAATAATTTTCATCAATATATTCATCTATTTTTTCATTCTCTTCTCTTTTTTTCTGATGAAAATCTTCTAAAAAAGATTGGTTTTTGAGTTTTACTTTTTCAACAATTAAAGAATCTTCATTATGAGGCACCCATAATACAGGGCCGGATTCATAGGTTTCCGAAAAACCACCCCGTATATACCTGGAGTAGATACTGTTGGTACTGTCTTCATAAAATTGTGTTTCATCTTCTTCGTAAAAAAAATCATTCTGATAATTTTTACCAAATGAAAATTTTCCAATTTCATCCCGCATCCAGGTATAACCACACATATGACACTCTAAAGTTGGAAGAAAACAAGTATCACAAATCGGCAGTACTACATCCACATTTTGGCTGTAGTTTGTATCAAATGTATAGGTTTCAAACCCATTTGTCCAGGTACTTTTGTTGTATTTACTTAAAAAGGTTTTCTCCTCATTTTGTAATTGCATATTATTTGGAATAACCTTGTTCTCACAAGCTATAAATAAAATTGGTATAGAGAGAATTACAGCAATATTTTTCATGTTTATTTTACGTCAAATCGATCTAAGTTCATTACTTTATTCCAGGCTTTAACAAAATCTACAGCGAATTTTTCTTTAGCATCGTTACTTGCATAAACTTCTGCAATCGCTCTTAGTTCTGAGTTGGATCCAAAAATTAAATCTGCTCTGGTTGCAGTCCATTTTTTTTCGTTGTTTACTCTGTTTCTTCCAACAAAATTTGATTTATTTTCTGATGTTGGCTCCCAGTAGGTGTTCATATCCAGTAAATTCACGAAAAAATCATTGGTAAGAATACCCGGTGTATTTGTAAGAATACCAAAATTCGATTCATCATAATTTGCATTTAGTGCTCGCATTCCACCAATGAGAACAGTCATCTCTGGTATGGTTAATGTCAGCAGTTGAGCTTTATCTACTAATAGCTCTTCAGTAGTCAAAGTATAGTTTTTCGTTTGGTAATTTCTAAAACCATCTGCCATAGGTTCCAAAACGGCAAAAGATTCAGCATTTGTTTGCTCTTGTGTTGCGTCTGTTCTTCCCACAGTAAAAGGAACTTTAATATCAAGTCCAGCTTTTTTAATTCCCTCTTCAACCGCAGCGTTTCCGCCGAGAATGATTAAATCGGCTAAGGATACTTTTTTATTTTCTGCAGTCGAATTAAATTCGGTTTGAATATTCTTATAAACAGCTAAAACATCTTTGAGCTGTTTAGGGTTGTTGCATTCCCAGTTTACTTGAGGTTCCAACCGAATTCTTGCACCATTAGCGCCACCTCTTCTATCGGAAACCCTATAGGTTGATGCAGAGGCCCAGGCTGTTTCAACCAAATGATTCATGGGTACTCCCGAGCTTATTATTTTTTCTTTCAGTATTTCAACATCTGATTCTGTAATGGGCTCGTAATTTGCTGAAGGTATTGGGTCCTGCCATATGAAATCTTCTTCGGGTATTTCCGGCCCCAAATAGGTGGATTTTGGTCCCATATCTCTATGAGTTAATTTAAACCAGGCTTTTGCAAATGCCTCGTCAAATGCTTTCGGATTTTCGATAAAACCTTCACAGATTTTTTTGTAAACGGGATCAAACTTTAAAGCTAAATCAGAGGTCAGCATCATGGGCTTCACACGTTTGTTTTTATCGAAAGCATCAGGGAATATTTCGCCCTTACCTTTCGCTACCCACTGCTTTGCACCAGCTGGACTTTGAGTTAATTCCCAT
>TARA_B100000674_G_scaffold457016_2_pt1 | contig 40846 bp, 40 predicted proteins | sample TARA_B100000674 | Tara Oceans TARA_B100000674 (sample SAMEA2622759) | marine metagenome | biome: marine biome (ENVO:00000447); feature: surface water layer (ENVO:00002042); material: "saline water (ENVO:00002010), including plankton (ENVO:xxxxxxxx)" | depth 5 m | reverse complement strand
GCGCTACCGGTATTCAGTTCTGCCATGCGCCCGCCGTCGACATTCAACACGGCGCCGGTTACGTAAGACGCTTCGTCACTGGCGAGAAATAAAATCGCGTTGGCACATTCACGCGGGTCGCCAATGCGGCCCAGTGGAATCGTTTTCCCCGTAGCGCGCTGAGTCTCTTCGTCCGGGTTCACCGTTTCCAAGGCCGGTGTGAGAAACGCACCCGGTACCACCGTGTTGACGCGGATCGCAGGCGCCCATTCAATCGAAGCACTCTTACTCAGGGCAATTACACCCGCCTTGGCCGCGCTGTAGCCAGCCGTGGCCACCGAGCCCGCCAAACCGCATACCGACGACACATTGACCACGGCCCCGCGGTGTTTCTTGAGCTCGCTGTAAGCCTCGCGCATGAGGAACATCGCGCCATCCAGGGAAACCTGAAAGTTTTGATGCCAGGCCCTGGTGCTGTGATTCGCCAGCATACCGGGCACCATCAACACCGCATTATTCACCACAATATCGATGCGGCCGAAGGTCGATAGCGTATCTGCCACCAACTGTTTTACTGCCGCCTCATCGCTCACATCCACCGACAGGGGCAGGCACTCACCACCGGCCTCGCGAATTTGCTCGGCAACAACTTCCAGCGGCTCCAGGCGGCGACTACAAATCACCACCTTGGCGCCTTCCTCGGCAAAGCGCAGCGCCGTTGCCGCACCAATGCCCTGCCCGCCGCCAGTGATGATCGCCACCTTGTTGTGCAGTCTATCCGCCATGTCTCTCTCCTTAACTAAATCGATATTTCAACGCAGGCACTGCTGCTGATCGCGCTGGTAATAACAGCGCCCACCGATCCACAGCTGGTCCACCTTGAAATTGAGTAATTGCTCAGGGCCTCGCAGAGGGTCGCGATCAAGCAACACCATGTCGGCCAGTTTGCCGGGCTCCAGTGAACCCAGTTGTTCTTCTTGGAAGCTCTGCCATGCGGCATCGATCGTTACCGAGCGCAGAGCCTGCATAATGGAGACTCGCTGATCGTCACCCAATACCTTGCCGCTGCGGGTTTCCCGTGTAACGGCTGACCACAACAGGCGGCCAATATCCATTGGCACTACGGGGGAGTCTAAGTGGGTGGTGAATCGCAGCTCGCGATCCAAGGCGTTTTTCAGTGGGCTAATCGCGGCGGCGCGCGCTGGCCCAAGAAATTGTTCGCGGTGCCGGTCGCCCCAGAAAAAGGTATGCGCCACAAAGAAACTCGGCGTCATTCCCAATGACTTCATCCGGTCTAACTGGTCGGGCCTCGCTGTTTGCGCGTGAACCACGATGGCTCTGGGGTCGGCGTTTGGGCATTGCTGCTGGGCACGCTCAAAGGCGTCCAACAGCATATCGATAGCCGCATCGCCATTGCCGTGGATGGCCAATTGATAACCGCGGCAGTGATACGCAGCCACATCGTCGTCGAGCTGCTGCTGGGCATAACGCGCGAAGCCAACAAAATCGGCATCGCTATGACGGTGATACGGCATTGCCAGATATGCGGTGTATCCCTGAATGGAGCCGTCCGCCACTAGCTTAACGGCCGGTGTCGCGAATTTTTTTGACTGAAAACGCTGTAGGTTCAAATCACCCGTCAACATCTGTTCACCCACCTGTTGCCCCATCGGCCAGGCAATCACACGCTGGGGAACGCGGTTCAGCATCGACAAACCGTAAAGCCCCTGCAACATTCGGCCATCCACGCCGCCGCTCTGCACCGTGGTGACACCCGCTTGCAGGTATTGCTGAGTCGCCATGTCTGCCATGGCGACAAAATCCAGCAAGGTAAAATCCATCGCCAGCGGCGCAACCAGATCCGTTGCATGCTCTAGCAATAGGCCGGTAGCGCGACCACTCTCATCGCGTTGAATTTCGCCGCCCTCGGGGTCAGGAGTCTCCGGGCCAATCCCCGCCAATGCCAGCCCGGCACTATTGGTCACCGCCAAGTGACCGGAGCTGTGCATCAGATAAATTGGCCGCTGCGTTGACACAGCATCTAATTCGTCGCGGGTGGGGTGGCGCGCTTCGGTCAACAGCGAATCATCGTAGCCGAAGCCAAACAACCACTGCCCCTCTTTCAAGGCTGACTCCGCGGCGCGCAATCGCGACTGAATATCGGCAATCGAATTCACGTTGCCGATTGGCGGGCTGCTTAAGTCGACACCCCGCGCGGACAGTCCGGTGCCGGGAAAGTGCCCGTGGGCGTCAATAAAGCCGGGAAGCAAGGTTCGGCCCTGCAAGTCGTAAACGGTAACATCGTCATCGATCAACGCGCGGATTTCTGCGTTATTCCCCACGGCCTCAATGCGCTCGCCGTTCAGCAGCAGTGCTTCGGCAATGCGATTTTCCGCATCCATCGTGAGAATGTGGCCGTTAACGAACGCTTGCTGGCTCGGTAATGGTGGCTGCGGCCCCCGCCAACTGAACCACAATGCCGCCGCCAGTAAGGCGAGTAAAACCAGCAGCAACGATAAGCTCTTTATCATTAAACGCATCAGCGCTTCTCCTTATGCCGACCTAACCTCGATCAACTAGCAATAGTTCACTCACAGAGAAACCGCCAACTCACGTGCACTGCGCACCGCGCCTTCGATGTAGCCGATCTGCGCGCTGTCGCCAATATTGTGCACATCCAGCCCGCTTGCACGCAGCGCTTCTTCAAGCGCGGTGTTCGCGTCTGCGCCCTGAGCAATAATGACGGTGTCGGCAGCAACGCGCTGGCTCTCGCCTTCTCGCTCGAACACCACCTCACTGGGCATGATGGCACTCACCGTGGCATGAGCCAACAAACGCACACCGTGCTCAGACAGGCCGTGCAATACCCGCCAGCGGCGCACTATGCTGAGCTCAGAGCCAAAGTCCCTGCCGGGCTCAAGCACGGTGACATCCCGCCCACGCTCTACCAGCAGTTCCGCCACTTCCACACCAACCAGACCGCCGCCGATGATCACCACACGGCGACCAATGGGCATATACAAGCGGCTGAGACGGCGCATGCGTTCAATATTGCGGTTCAGGCGAAACGCGTGCATCAACCGCAGCATCAGTCGCTGCACAAGCGTCAGCTTGCCGTGGGCATCGCCAGCAAACAACATATCGCGTAGCGCCTCACCATCCAAAACGTGTGGTAGCTCCTTACCTTGCAGCGGCGGTGCCTGACGACGTGCGCCCACCGCAAGCACAACGGAATCCGGGCGCGCCGCTCGAATATCGTCAGCACTTGCCATTTTATTCAGCACCACCTGGGCAGAAGAGGCTTCAAGCCCGCGCGCAAGATAATCGATCAGTTTGCCATTGGGCTCATAGGCGAGCGCCGCCACGCGCAAGGTGCCGCCGAGCTGGTCGTCTTTCTCCCACAGGGTCACCGTATGACCGCGCTCGGCCAGCACCCGCGCGGCCTCCATTCCTGCGGGGCCACCGCCGACAACCAATATGCTCTTCGGCTGCGCGGCAGGCACGCTGCGCATCAGGCTCGCCTCCTCACCCGTCGCGGGATTTACTGCGCAGCACAGCGCCTTGTTGATAAAAATCTGACTGACGCAAACGTAGCAGTATATACAGGGGCGAATATCCTGCTGACGGCCGTCGCGCAGCTTATTGGGCAGCTCCGGGTCGGCAAGCAATTTGCGTCCCATAGCCAAAAAATCAAAATCGCCTTGGGCAATGTGCCGCTCCGCAACATCGGGCTCTATACGACCCACCGCAATAACGGGAATAGTGACCGCCGAGCGAATCGCCTTGGCAAAATCGATATAGCCACCGGGCTGGTGAACCAGCGGCCCCTCGGTAAAGCCAATGGCGCTGTTGTTTGAATACGCGCTCACATTTATTGCGTGGCACCCGGCTTTGTCCAACCACTGCGACACCTGCACGGCATCGTCGAGCTTTATCCCGCCCTCGGTTCGATACTCACAGGCATCGAGCCGCACCATAATGGGAAAATCACCCCCCACGGCAAGCTTGATCGCGTCCACCACTTGCAGCAGCAAACGCGCTCGGTTGGCTAGCTCACCGCCGTATTCATCCTCCCGGCGGTTGGCATAGGGTGATAAGAAAGACGACAGCAAATAGCCGTGACCGGCGTGAATTTCCACCGCATCAAAACCGGCCTTAGCAACACGCGTAGCGGCAGACGCGAAACATTCGATTACCCAATCGATGTCAGCCTGGTCCATTTCTTTGAAACGCGGGCCCTTGCCATCGGGGCCCGCGGCGCGAACAAAATTGGCCATCTCAGCCATCGTCAGACCATTACCCATATCGTTGGCTGCGGGCTTGGGTATAGACGGCACCAGTATTTGCCGCCCTTCGACCACATCGTAAGCAGAGACTTTTCCGCTGTGATTTAGCTGCGCGGCAATGCGGCAGTCATGACGATGAACCCGCTCAGCGAGGGCGCGCAAGCCCGGTAGAAACTCATCTGAAGACAGGCCCAACATGCGCGGCATCGACATTCCCAACGGCCACGCCACCGAGCTGGTTTCCAGCACGATCATACCCGCGCCGCCTGCAGCCCGCGCTTCGTAGTAGTCCATCGCTCGGTCACCGAGGCTGCCATCTTCCAGAATATACTCGGTGCCCATTGCGGCTAATATGGTGCGGTTGCGCAGCCGCATACCGGCTATATCACCCTCAGACATTAAGTGTGGATGGCGGCACTCGCCCACTTCACGCACATCAATCATCGCGGGTCTCCGCTACCAGAAATTGTCCGTACCAGCGCCGAAATTTGGCAAAGGGGCCGTCGCCATCGCACAGCATTGGTTTTTCCAGATAGCGTTTGCGCGCCCAGATAATGCGGTCTTCTTCCATTTGCTGGCGAATATCATCAATAATCGCCTGCCCCACGCGGCCCACTTTTTGGCCATTGCCATCGCGCTGAATAAAGGCGTACATCGCCTTGGTGTTGTGGGCATCAATCGGCGTTAGATTCGCCATTAGCACCGTTTCACATATGCCGCTGAAGCGCACGGTGGAGATCCCCGGGCCGATACTGCTGTTCTCAATCCGGCCTTCGATACGCCCCTTGGGAGTTTCCATTTCCGTTTCAAGCAAACCAAAACGGCAGTGTTCTTCAAAGCGCATCACCGTCGGCTCAGGCACTTCCGGTGTGCCGTGCACAAAGCGAAAGTGGGCAGCATCCACCGCATTTTCGCCAATCTCTTGCGGGTGAGTCGCAATATCCCATTCATAGATTTTTAGCTCTCCCCAATCATCTGTATCGGGCATCGCTTCATCAATCTGCGGCGGCTCAAACAGTGGCTCGATCCCCTCGGGGTGATACCAAACATAAATACACTGGTTTTGCTCGCGCACCTGCCAACTGGGTATCACCTGCTCACACTTGGCAACGCGCGGCGGCATTCTTTCAGCGTAGGGAATGCCCGTGCACTCACCGTCGCCATTAAACTGCCAACCGTGAAAGGGGCAGACAATACTGTCGCCCACCACACGCGAGCCGCCGCCCGCCTGGTCGCGTATGCCGTAGCCCAAATGCGCCCCCATGTGCGGGCAGTAGGCATCCAGCACTTTGGCTTCACCGGCTTCGGTACGAAAAATCACCAATTCCTGGCCAAAGTATTCCAGCGGCAGCGACTGACCCACTGCCAGTTGCTGGGAGTACAACACCTGAAACCAGCCGTAGGGCATGGGCAGCTCAACGCGAGGGCGTTTTGTAGAAGCAATAATCGTCATAAACCTATCCTCGCACTGCACCGCCGCCGTCGACAGACAGCAGCTGACCGGTAATAAAAGACGCTTTGTCAGAGAGCAAAAACGCCACGGCATTGGCAATTTCTGCGGGCTCACCCAGGCGTTGCATCGGGGCGACCTTCCGCAATTGCTCCGCCATTTTGGGCTGCTCTTCAAAATACTTTTCCAAGCCTGGAGTACGAATAACCCCGGGCGATACGGCATTAATGCGAATACCCTGTGTGGCGTATTCAGTGGCGGCACTTTTCGTCAGAATATTCACACCGCCCTTTGCCGACGCGTAAGCAGTATTAAATGCCTGGCCACGCAGCGAGGCGTTGGACGAAATATTCACAATGCTGCCACCGCCGTTAGCGAGCATGGCGTCGATCTCATACTTCATACACAGCCAGGTATTGGTCAGGCACAGCTCCAGCGTTTGGTCGAACACCTTGCGCTCAAACTGATGAATGGGCCCACTACCGCGACTCACCGCTGCGTTATTGCATGCCAGATCGAGTCTGCCAAAGCGCGCCAGGATGGCGGCGACAACTTGCTTTACCTCGTCCTCGGCACTGACGTCACAGTGCATATATACCGCACGCTCTCCTTCCTGATTTAGCTCAGCAATACAACGCTGACCGGCCTCATCATTCACATCCAAAACCGCAACCCTGGCTCCCTGAGCAATCAATTCTTCGCAAATCGCGCGGCCAATTCCTGTTGCGCCGCCGGTGACTAATGCGACTTTATCCTGCAATGCTATAGACACTTTCTATCTCCTTAGGAAGCATGAACGCGGCGCACAGGGTGCATCGCGAATAAAACAATAAGCGGTACCACCAGCGCGGCAACCACCCCGGTATACACCGACTTCAACAAGGTAAAATCGACTCGGCTGAGTGTCTCCACGCCTGCCACGGAAAATAATGCGGCGAGCACCGGCACGCTCAACAAGGCCGCCAGTAGCGCCAGCGCTAGAGCTTTTAGCGCATCGCGATGGGGCGCTAGCCAGCCCAGGTAGCGAATAAATGCGAATGGCGGTTGCACCGCCGCCAAGCCCAGCTTGGTAACTTTGCGGCGCTGCAGAGGCAGTACGATCAAACTGAGAATAAAAACCAGAATGGCGGCCGTTGCGATAAAGTCGACGATCACGCCCTGACCGCCCCACACCGCAAGGGTGGGTTTCTCCTCGCTGAGGTACCAGGCAAAGGCACCGTTTACACAGCCATTGATCACACCGTTGGTGGAGGCTTCCTTATAAATATGGCGGCGGCTATCTGAAGTCATACCTACTCCAATTGCGTAATTGCTTTTAATTATTAGGCTCTTAGTATTGTTGGACACACGCATTTGCTAAAGCACAAAAACTTTCAGAAACGCCGACATTAAATACCAATAACGCGGCGCAAAGAGTGTCTTATGACCATGCCTCAACCGACAGCCATGCACGAAATGCCCGTGCGCAAATTTCTGCGATTGCTCGACTATTTGGACAAAGTCGGCATCGACCAGCGCGCTATCGCCAAACGCTCTGGCTTGAATATCGACGATTTAATGGCAGCTGAAGACGATAAAATGCTGCCCGGCTACCGTTATTCCAGCCTCTATGAATTGGCCGCCGAAGCCATGCAACAACTCAATATTGCAGTGCCCTGGGGCTCGGGAATAGGCAGCGATGTATTTCGCTTTATGTGCTACAGCATTATCAATTGCCAAACCCTTGAAGATGCCCTGCACCGCGCACAGCGCTATCAGGAAATGCTCTACAGCATGACCGGCTATCGCATAGAGCTGATTGTTGATGCCGGTACTGCGGAGCTGATCTATCACTTTGATGCCGACAAAATCAGCCCGGAGTTTTTGCCTGATAGCTGGGATCGCACGGAGTTTTCAGACACCGTTGCGAAAGCATCGGGTATGCGGGTATGGCACGCCTTTATGGGCTGGCTGGTCGGGCGCGACATTGAGCTAAGCGGCCTGAAAATTGCCGCGCCAGAATTCTCCTACGCCTACTCAGACAGCGTGAACAGCGTGATGGGCGTGCCGCCGCAATATGACTGTGACTACACCGCGATTTGTTTCCCTGCTGAGTGCCTGCGCTACCGCACAGTTCACACCAGCGAATCGCTGGAAGCCTTTTTGCGCAACGCGGTTTACGCCCTCATTTCACAAGACTCGCGGCCGGCAAGTACCGGCGCGGCCATCCGCTCCCTGTTAGCAAAAAGCGGCGCAGGGGCGCTGCCTAGTTTTGAAGATATGGCTGAAAATCTTCACATGTCGCCGTCCAGCCTGCGCCGCCGCTTAAACAGTGAGGGCACCAGTTACCAGGAACTGAAAGACCACTATCGCCGCGACATCGCCATGCGCCACCTGCGCGATGACAAACTAAAAATTCACGAAATCGGCGAGTTACTAGGCTTTCTTGAATCCAGCTCGTTTATTCGCTCATTCCGCAACTGGACTGGCCTAACGCCAAAACAATACCGTTCTGAATTTATCGACGACTGAGCCGTATCCCGGGCACAAAAAAGGCGAGCCGCAGCTCGCCATAGAGGGGATACTCGTAAAACTAAAAGCGGTAACGCAACTCCATACCGTAGGTACGTGGCGCGCCATATTGCTCCGTTTCAAGCCCAAGTCCCTGAAAATTAATACCGTATGCGGGGTAGTCGTCGTCAGTGAGGTTGTTGCCCCACAGAGACACCATCAACTCCCCTTTATCAACTGGGATATTACTGAGGCTGATACGGCCGTTAACGACTGTTCGCTCATCCATCGAGCGTACGGGGAATGAAAAAACACCCTGCCCACCCATACCATCAGAAATGATGGCTGGCGCCAAACTCACCTGTTCCCAAGTGTCCTGCCAATTGGCATCCACGAACACACTGAAATCACCTATAGAAGTTTGCGCAAAAGTGTAATCAACGCTCAGGTTCACCTTATTGCTTGGTGAGTTACCGCGTCTCGACTCTTTTGACCCGTTAATACATTCACCATTCAGGCAAGTATTGGGATACTCAGCAAAATCACCATGAATATAGGAGTAAGCCAGGCTCACCACCATCGCTTCAATGGGTGCAGCAGATATCTCGACCTCACTTCCCCAGCGCTCCGCTACACCAGCATTGATGATGCCCGATGCCGCGGTGCCGCTAGAGGTGTCAATCACACTGGTTTGCAAGTCGTCGTATTTATAGCCATACAGACCTGCATTCACGCGCAAGCGATTGTCCAGCCAATCTGTTTTCACCCCGACTTCAACCTGCTCGATAGTCTCCTCATCGAAACCATTTCCAAAAATTTCACCATTGAAACCACCGGAACGATAGCCTGTCGCATAGCGCAGGAAAGCATTGATATTATCGGCAAAATCGTAGGCAACGGTGGCGTTATAACTGAAGTTGTAAAAGTTGTTATCCAGGCTCGTTGAGCGCGCCGGCGTCGTTCCGAAAGGGCTGACAACTTCGCCAAAATTGTAATCAACGGCTTTTTTCTCTTCGGTATATCGCATGCCAATGGTCAAGGCTAAGCGGTCTTCCAGCTGAGCAAAGCGGTAGGTACCCTGACCATACACTGCCAAAGCATCCGTATTGAGCGTATATTTCTCTGCCTGACGGCCCGCGAGCGGTAAAGCGAAAGCCGCGCGGCGGTCGTAGTTCGACTCGTCTTCAAACCAAAAAAGCCCCAAGGTGTAATCCAGCTGAGGGGTAGAGCCAATCAACTGAAATTCTTGCGAAAACTGCTCATACTCTGAGTTGGTATCTTGCAGAGAGTGCCCCGCTCCTAATTGGTCAACCGCATTCCAAACACCATCAACGAGAGGATAGGAGAAACCTCCACTGCCCCCATAAAGCTGCAGCAAAGCGCCGTGTAAACTGTCGTTATACGCTCCGACACCATTTACATCTAAACTGCTATCAATATCGTCCAGGTCACCAAAAACATATGTTTCGATATCTCTATATGCGGTTATCGACTTAAACGTCACCTCTCCCAGTGTTTCATGCTCACCCAGGAACAATTCCGCTGTTATCGCATGCCCATCCGAATCATTTTCACTGATAGGCGCGTTTTCTGCCCAACCGCCCTTTGGGCGCCCTTCACCGCGCTCAAGCGCTCGTTCGTAGGCTTCGATCGTTTTATTAATAGAGGGAATCCAACGGCTGGAAATCCTAGGATCCGAGCCAGGAACCATGGCCAAACCCTGAGCATTAGGCAATACCGTATTTTTCAAAAAATCTAAACGACTGGTCCCTTGCGTGGTCAGTGCAGTAAACCCCACCACTTTTTGCAGAGCGCCAACTTCGTCTAATTCACTATGGTCGTAGATATAATCGACCGTTAGACCCTCAACCGGCTCCCAGCGCAGTGCCGCACGCCATGCCGTCCGATCCATGTCGTCAAAATCGCCGCCACCCGAGTAGTTTTCATAGAAACCATCGCGATCTTTTTTCAGAAAGTTAAAGGCAGCACTCAATTTTCCAGCACCTTCACCGACAATGCCTACTGAGTCTAAGTCGAGACTACCTTTTAATGTGCGCAGCCCATAGTTCCCAATACCCACTGTAAGATCGGCTGCAAACTCTCCCAACGGTTTTCTCGAAATTACATTGATTGCACCAGCAGTTGAGTTACGCCCGTACAATGTACCTTGCGGGCCACGCAACACTTCGATGCGCTCAATTTGAGCGACATCCATTGCCGCACCAAGCATTTTCCCTACATAGACGCCGTCTACGTACATACCCACCGCGGGGTCTAGAGAGATATTAGAGCCAACACCACCTGAGATACCACGAATACTCAAACTAGTCGCACCACGGGAACCTGGCGCCGAATACCCGCCCATGCTGGGCATGGAGGCAAACATATCATCAGTGCTGGTAATTCCGCGCTTTTCTATACCATCGCTGGTCAACGCGGTAATCGAAATGGGTGTATCCTGCAGCGAGCTCTCTCGGCGCTCCGCGGTGACTAACACTTCCTCTAATGCCTGCGCAGAAGCAGTTGAAACCATTACAGGCGAAGACAGTAACGCAATCGCTACCGGCAACACCTTTAATTTCAAACCACCTGTAGACGGGTATTTTTTCATGCCATGACTCCCTTTTCATTATTAGAGCTGAGAGCGGCTACCTCACAGCTTGTCGTGTTCTATGCGACTTCGACTGTCGCAATGGTTTTAATTTATAAACTTATTTTAGTTCTCGAAATAGTACGCCCAAGCTTTCAAAAAACGACAACAAAATCATTCATAAAAATGCGCCGAAGCGTTCATTTTTTGTACAGCACAAAAATTGCAATTTGAGTCATTGATGTAAGCTCGCGAACCCATCTTCTGCCGCTCGGCTCCCAGCGGGCGGCTCGTCTAAACCGGGAATATGGCAGACGCCGTTCACATCGCTGCTGCTGGCCTTCGCCTGATCCACGGGCTGATAAAACTGTTTGTACCAACGCCGCCCTCGGGCAAACGGCCCATCACTTTTTAGTTGTAATACCCGCGTCGCCGCCCGCTTGTTCTGCCAGATGCCAAAATCGGACGCCAACGAATCCAAGGCCCCCGCCTGAATTTGACGGGCCTGCTCCCGCTCCGCCTCGCCCGGCGAGCTGTTGCCACTGTTCACTAACACGCCGTGCCAGAGTTTGGTCACACCGTCTTCCACCGGTGTATTGGCAATGAATTCAATGCTCTCCACCTCGGCAAATAACTGGTGAGACAGCAACAGGCCGGGGCCGGTGTACCACGTGGTGGTTTGCAGCATCGCCTGGTATTCCTTGTGAAAACCGCCCTGACGCTGAATGTAGATGTGGTCGCGCCACTCATTCTCGAAGTATTCGCAGGGTGCACCGTGGGTCGGCCCTAAGTGCCGGGCATCCGCCATATTATCGATCACCTCCTGAGGCTGAACGGGCAGCTCACCGAGGTGATCCATTTGCCACTGAATCCACTGTGGCTGGTGCCACTGGTCCAGCGCCGGTGCCGGGTATTGCGGCTGGCTACCGTCTTCGTCAAACCACATCCAGATACCTCCAATGCCCTCCTCCACCGGGTAACTGGTAAGCTTAGCCGAGCGCGGCATGGGGCCGTCGTGATAGGGAATGTCATCGCAAACCCCATCCGGCCCAAAGCGCCAGCCGTGGTAGGGGCAGCGAATCGACGAACCTTCGATTTGCGCGCCTTCTTTAGCGATAACAGCGGTATCGCTGGCGGCGATGTGACACTGCATATGCGGACAATAGGCATCGAGCAGCACCGGCTTGCCATCCTCGCCGCGATAGAGTGCAAAATCGCGGGCAAAAAAACGCAAGGCCAGCGGCGACTGTCCAAGCTCGCTCGACTCTGCAATTAAAAACCAACCTCTGGGAAAGGTGTTTGGACCCAGTCCATAGTCTGCGGCCTTCGCCATTGCTTACTCCTTTTAAATGCTATCGGGGCGGAACATGGCGTCATGACCGCCGTCCACATACAACAGAGAGCCGCTGACAAACGCCGCCTCCCCGCTCAGTAAAAATCCGATGGCGTTGGCTATATCCTTTGTCTCACCCGCGCGCCCCAGGGGGATGCTGGCCAGAAACTCTTTGATCGCCGGGCCGTATTCCGGGTGGTTTTCCGTCTCGGCTGTCATCGCGGTGCGGGTGTAACCCGGTGCCACTGCATTCAAACGTACGCCGCGGCGCGCGTAATCGGGCGCCTTATGACGCATCCACCGCGCTAATGCCTGCTTGGAACCGCTGTACGCGGCATGGCCGCTCACCGCCGATAAGCGCGCCGCCATCGCCGCATGATCACCGGCGATAAGCGCCTCGATATACGCGTCGTCGCTGGGCTGGGGCGCAGAGTTAGAGGACACCAGAACCACCGCGCCGTGGCGCTGCGCCAAGGCATCAGCCAAGCCCTCCACTAGCGCGACCGATCCAAAAAAATTCACCTCGGGGATCAGCTCAACACGCGGACTGGTTCCGCCGATGCCTGCACAACAGACCAAGCCATCCAGACCATCGGGGAAGGCGCTCAGTATTTGGCTGACCGCACCGCGACGGCCCGACTCCGTCGATAAGTCTGCGACAATATCGGCATCCTGGCGGTCCAGGCCGACCACTCGCTCACCGTCACTCACCAAGCGCTCACACACCGCCGCACCAATGCCTGATGCGCTGCCTGTTACCACGTATCCGCCCATGATCTTCCCCTTTGTTATTCTGTTTGCTTGGCTGAGGCAAACCTCAGCCGACTCTTGATTGGCCGCCGTCCAGCGCGATGCTCTGGCCGTTCACGTAGCGGCAGGCATCACTGCATAAGCTGGCGACAAACTCACCAATATCCTCTTTGCACTCACCGATGCGGCGCATGGGGATAGAGGCAACAAACTCAGCAGCTTCCTCTGGCCGGTTCTCCGTCCACCATTGCAATGCCGGCGACATCGCGTGGGGCAAAATGACATTCGTGCGAATACCCTCTGCCCCCCACTCGCAGGCGGCGGCCCGGCTGTAGGCGCGAATCGCTTCCTTCACGGCCGCATAAGCTCCGTACCCGGACATATCCCAACGCATCGCCGCCGACGACGCTAAATTCACAATCACGCCATCGCCTTTCAAATGGGGGTAGCACAACTTCATCAGGCGCAGTGTTGCCACCGGCCCGGATTGCCAGCCCGCCTCAATCGCGTCTTCGCTAACGTCGAGCAAATTTCCCAATGGCACTTCCTGTGCATTGTTCACCAGGATCTGAAGGCCACCCAGCTCCGCCACGCAGCGTTCAACCGCGGCAGCTAATTCCTCTGCACTCTTTACATTGGCGCTAATCGCCAAGGCCTCGCCGCCCGCTGCCGCAATGCGCTCTCGTGTTGATTCGAGCTTATCGAGGCTGCGCCCGAGCAGAGCGACCGCCGCGCCGCGTTCGGCTAACGCCAGCGCAATACCCTGGCCAACGCCTTGCCCGGCACCCGTTACCAGTGCCACTTTATTTTTCAAAAACTGTTCTGCCATAACTCCCCCTTGGCATTTTTTAAGGATGGTAGCCCCCTGTCTCGGCGAACCCGACGACAAAAAACACTATTTTTATGCACATTTTCGTTACCTCATCGGCGCTGAATTTTTTGGCCAACGAATCTGATTGGAAATGTGCTCAGCAAGTGTAGTGCGCCTCTCTACTATGGGCGCCACCCATCGCGGTGAGCTCGCCGTGACCCTTCGACGACTATCCTGCAACGAGTAATGAGAAGCGCAAATTATGAAGTTTTGCTACAACCCAAGTATGTGCCCGGTAGACCAATACACAGCGCTTGCACACGGCGCCGAGCAGCTCGGCTTTAACAGCTTGGCACTGCCAGACAGCCTGAGCTTTCCCGAACACTCATCGTCGAAATACCCCTATAACGGCTCCGGCTCGCGAGATTTTCTGAAGGGTCAGCCGTTTGTCGAACCCATGGTTGCTATTCCCTTTCTTGCGGCACATACCAAAACACTGCGTTTTGTCACCTCGGTCTACAAGCTGGCGGTTCGCCAACCATTGGTGGTGGCCAAACAGTTGTCGAGTCTGCTGTCACTGTGCGGTGACCGGCTGGACTTCGGCGTTGGCATCAGCCCCTGGCCAGAAGACTTTGAAGGCTGCCAAATTCCCTGGGAAAAACGCGGTCAGCGCCTGAACGAGCAAATCGATATTCTTCGCGGCCTGCTCAGCGGCGACTTCTTTAGCTACCAAGGGCAACAGCTGTCGATCGACAGCATGCAGCTCTGCCCCACTCCCGAATTCGCCTTGCCGATTTTGATTGGCGGCCACTCCGACGCCGCCTTAAAACGGGCCGCAAGACTTGGCGATGGCTGGATTGGCGCCGGCGCCAGCCTCGACGAATACCGCCAGCTTATCGACACGCTTAAGGAATACCGCAAAGTCTACGAGCGCGAGCACCTGCCCTTTCGTATTCAAGTGGCCTCGGGTGATGTATTTAGCCAACGAGGACTCGACGCGCTAACTGAAATGGGCGTGGATGAGTGCCACGTCGCCTTCCGCAATGCCTATGAAGATGGCGTCGACCAAAGCAGCCTTGCGCAAAAACAAGACCAACTGGCCTGCTTCGCGCAGCGCTTTATGTCATAGGGCCTGTTAACCCTAGCAAACTTCACTCTTGCACCCAGCGATGGGTGCGTCCCGCTTGCCGGCGTATGCCGGCTTTTTTTTGCTCGGCGCACTGCCAAAGCAAAAAATGGTGAAAGCAAAAACCCCAGCCAAAATAAGACACTTGACTTATTAAGACGATCGTCTTATCTTGCCCAGCATGACAACAGACCAGCACGACAATCTCAGCTTAAGCAGCGGCGCCTTGCAGCTCGTACTCAGCGCCGAACAATTGATCGCCGACAAGGGCATAGACGGAGTATCCAGCCGCGAAGTTGCCCGCGCCGCCGGTCACAAAAACCACTCTGCGGTGAACTATAACTTCGGCTCCTTTGACGGCCTGATAGAAGCGATCATCGACTATCGGGTGCGCCCGATTAATCAACAGCGGGAAGTGCTGCTCGCCGCCTTGCTGGAACAGCAGAAACAGCCAACGCTTTACGCGCTGGTCGATTTAATGGCCAGACCACTGGCCAGTGAGTTGCTTCGCGGCAATGGCGAGAGCCGCTACCTTAGCTTGATTGCGCAGCTGCTATCGCGCGGTCACTGGCGCGAGCTGTTCCTGCGCAATCGCGCGCGCTCTTCGGCCTTGATCAAAATCAGTGAGCTTATGGCCGCGCAATTGGCCGATACGCTGCCGAGTGAGATCTACAACGAGCGCGTTCGCTTGCTGGGTAGTCAGATTATTTACAGCATTGCCGAGTGGGACAACTTGCAGCACAAGGGCCAGCTCGCGCTGGACGAGAGCAGCTTGGAGTGGCGCCTGCAAAACCTGATCGAATACGCGATAGGCGGCCTGACCGCCAACCATAATAAGAGGAACTAAGCATGGAACTCATGCCGCACATCGAACTCGTTATTCTCAGTATTTTCCTGATCGCCTTCCTTGTTGAGCTGGCGGGGGGCCGCCTTAAAAAATCGCCACGGCCGCTGCGCGACTTTGTATTTATGTTATTTGGCATGTTTTCCAACCTACTTCTGGCTGGCGCGGTCATCGGTAGTGTGATCGGTTGGCTACTAGCCAAGCAATTTCCAGACAGCGCTGGCAGCCTCGCTGGCACGGCCTTCTGGTTGGCCTTTCCGGTTATTTTCTTTATTGAGGAATTTGCCCATTACTGGCTGCACCGCGCCGCCCACGAATGGCGCTGGCTGTGGAAAATTCACCGCACCCACCACAGTGCCGAGCACCTGAATATTTCCGTGGTCTACCGCTACAATTTCTTTTGGGTATTCATGTTGCCGCAAACCTGGATGGGCGCTTTTGCAGTGTATTTCGGCCTGGGAGAAGCCTTCCTGGCAGCGGTGTTTGTCACCTACCTGGTGAACCTTGGCACCCATAGCAGCTATCGCTGGGACTTGTGGCTGCGCAACAAAGCCCCCGTATTGGAACCCGTATGGAAGGTGATTGAGCGCGTCGTGACCCTGCCCGACACGCATCACGCCCACCATGCCTATGGCAAGTCTGCCCACCCCAATGGCAACTATGCCGTCACCGTGTTCTTGTTTGATATGCTGTTTGGCACCGCCAAAATTCCCAATGGCCGCCAAACCCGCTACGGCTTGCCCATTTCCCCGCGCTTGCACTGGGCTGAGGAATTGCTGTGGCCAGTGGTGCGCAAACCGCTGCTGCCCAAGCCCGAGCAAGCGGCAAAAACCAACGCCTAGCGAGCCGCTCGCGCCTTGGTATAGGCGGTGGCCTGTGCCGACAGCGGATCGTCTGGCCAGGGGTGTTTGGGATAGCGCCCCTTCATTTCTTTTTTTACCGCCTCGTAACTGCTGCGCCAGAAGCCAGCCAGATCACTGGTAACCTGCAACGGTCGCCGGGCCGGTGACAATAAATGCACCAACAATGGCTGCCTGCCCTCGGCAACGCGCGGGGTATCTTCGCAGCCAAACATCTCTTGCAGCTTCACCGCCAACACCGGCGGGGAAGCACAATAATCGACTCGAATTTTCGAGCCTGACGGCACACTAATACGCTCCGGCGCGGCGCGCTGCAGGGCCTGCTGCTGCGGCCAGTCCAGCTGCGCCAACAGCATGGCCTCAACATCCAGGGCCTGAATATCACGTAATTTGCTCACCCCGTTTAGATACGGTGGCAACCATTGCTCCAGCGAGTCCAACAGCGCGCTGTCGCTAAAGTCAGGCCATTGCCCGGGCGCGCAGTCGTGCTCGGCCAGCAAGGCCACCCTCCCCTGAAGCTGACGCGCTGCCTCCGACCAGCGCAGCAAATCCAATCCTCTGCGACGCAACAAGGCCATCAGTGCCTGCTCGCGCAGGGACTCGTCCAACGCGGTTTCTGGCCGGCTGTCGAGCAGTAACTTGCCCAGCCAGCGCTGGCGCTCGGCAACAAAACGCTGCTGAGCATCATCCCAATCTGCCGACACCCGCTCGCTGATTAGCGGCGACAGCGCGTCTTCTAATACCGACTCAGGCAGTGGACAAGCCAGGCGAATGCGGTCATTGCTGTCGCCGACATTGGCACTGAGTTCAATGGCCACTATGTAAGGGCTGCCGCGCAGCGGATCATCACTGGCCAGGAATGCCGAGCGGCCGTTACTTAATTGAAATTCATGGCTGCCTGCAGCGCGCTGACGACCAATGCGGTCGGGAAAGGCCCTGGCGGTCGCGATTGCCAGCGCTCGCTCGGTGTTGCCATCAAAGACGCCGTCGCTATTCGCGCCCGCCAACAAGCGCTGATACTGTGCACTCTGTTGCAGGATACGGCGGTAGCGTTTGGGCTCGCGAGATACCTCGGCCATGCGCAAGGCAATGTCAGCCCCCGCCATGCCCGGCAGATCACGCTCACCCAGCAGCGCTGCCAACAAGCACACCGACTCGGCAACGCCCAGCGCATGGCCGTGCAATAACATGTGCGCCAGTCGCGGTGGCAATGGCAGGCGCGCCATTGCCTTGCCGTGCTCGGTCAAGCTCAGCGCCGCGCCGCCCTCGTCCACCGCGCCGCAGGTTTTCAGTAATGCCAGCGCCTGCTCGCAGTGTGCGGGGGGTGGCGCATCCAACCACAGAAGTGCCTCCGGGGAACTGCCCCACTGCAGGCACTGCAGTACCAGGGCACTCAGGTCACTTTGCAGAATTTCCGGTTCGCTGTGGGCCTGCAAACGCTGTTGCTCGGCTTCGCCCCACAAGCGGTAAGCCACCCCCGGCGCCTGCCGACCGGCGCGGCCAGCGCGCTGCGCTGCCGACGCCGCGGAGATTCGCTGAGTGTGCAAACGGCTGCTGCCGTTGCGCGCATCGAACACCATTGTCCGCTCTAGACCACTGTCGATGACAATGTTTACACCATCGATGGTCAGACTGCTCTCAGCGATGTTGGTGGCCAGTACCAACTTGCGCTGACCCGGCGGCGGTGTGGCGATGGCCCTCCGCTGCTCAGCCAGACTCAGATTGCCATACAGCGGCGCGATCAAGGTGTGGCTGTCGAGCGCTGGCGCTAATCGACTCGCCAGACGATGAATGTCTGCCTGACCTGGCAGAAAGGCTAAGATATTGCCGGCGTGCTGGCTGTGAGCCGCCAGGATACAGCGCTGCATCTGCTCCAGATAATCCGGGGCACGACCGTCGCGCCGCTTTGCCAGTGCCTGGTAGTGAATATCGACCGGATATTGCCGCCCCTCACTGCGCAGCACCGGGGCGTTATTTAAATACTCGCTCAGTGCGTCGCCATTCAGGGTGGCCGACATCAGCAGTAATTTCAGCGGCGCATCGCGCAGCTCGGAAAATAAGCGCCGTCCTTCCAGGGCGAGCGCCAAGCCCAGGTCGGCATCCAGACTGCGCTCATGAAACTCGTCAAAGATCAGCAGGCCCACCTGCTCCAGGCTCGGGTCGTCCTGTAGCATGCGCTGCAGAATCCCCTCGGTGATCACTTCAATGCGAGTCTTGCCGGAGACTCGGCTCTCCAGGCGCACGCGATAACCCACGGTCTCACCCACCGCCTCGCCCAACAGCTGCGCCATGCGCTCGGCGGCGCCCCGCACGGCAATACGGCGCGGTTCCAGCATGAGAATTTTGCGCCCGGCTAGCCAAGGAGCATCGAGCAGCGATAGGGGTACTTGGGTTGTTTTACCCGCGCCTGGCGGCGCTTCCAACACCAGCTCATCGCGCTGCGACAGCGTGTCTTTGAGCTCGTCGAGCAAGGCAAAAATGGGCAGCACGTCGGCCATAGAAAACGGTTCAAGCAAGGCGGCGGCATGCCGCCGCAGCAAGGGTTTAGATAAAGGCTTTCAAATCGCGCAGAAAGTCTTCCAACTTATCGTGGTGTACCCAGTGGCTGGCGCCGGGGTAGCGTTTGATTATCGCATCTTTGAAGTAGGCCAAACGGCCGCTTTCTTCCGGGTCTTCAACAAAGGTTTCTGTTCCCCAAGCCAGGAAAGTCGGGCATTCGATATTGGTGAAAATTTCCTTCAGTTCCTCTTCGCCACTTTCCAGCCGGTTCAGCTTGCGGGTGTAGTTATCAAACTTCCAGCTGTAGGTACCGTCTTCATTCTGGCTGGCGCCGTGGCAGGTCAGGTGCCGAGCCTGCGCCTCGGTGAGGTGGGGGTTTTCCTCGTGCATACGCTCAAAGGCGTCGTGGAGGTTAGCGTAGCGGCGCGGCAGGCGCGATGACATGCCGTGGCGTACTTTCACCCAGTCGCGCATTTTCTGGCGATAACTCATGGTATCGCACACTTCGGTCTCATCTTTGTTCGGCAAAATGCCTTCAATGTTGACCAGCTTCTTTACGTTCTCTGGATAAATAGACGCGTAACGACTGGCGATATTGCCCCCCATCGAATGGCCAACAATGGTCGCCGGGCCTAATTTCTTTTGATTAATCAGCTGCGCGATATCACACACGTAAGCTTCGAAGCTGTAGTGACCATCGGGAGACCAGGCACTGTCGCCGTGGCCACGCAAATCGGGCGCGATAATATGCCAGTCGTGGCGCAGCTCTTCGGCGATCCAATCCCAATTTCGGCAGTGGTCCTGGCCTCCGTGAATCAAGATCAGTGGTGGCGCGTCCGGGTTGCCCCAGTCCACGTAATGCAGCCTCAGGCGCTGGGAAATATAAATATGCGACGTCGGGCCATGTAAATCGGGAATCATCACTCTCTCCTTATCCAATAGCCCCGGGCGGGCTGCCACCCGAGGCCCTGACCATCATAGGACGCAAGACTAAATGAAACTAGTCACTTGGCGCTTTTAACATCCAGCCGGGCGCTTTTACCGTACAACTTCCATAAACCTAAAACCCAATGGAGCGTCGCTATGCTAGATCCCATTTCACTGGCTGAGCGCGGGTTAATCCCTGACCCCCTTATTCGCCGCGGCATCCGCCGCCAACTTCAAGACCGCCTGGCCCAAGAGGGCCGCGATGACATCGATGCCAGCGAGCAGCGTCGTCGAGAATTTCGCGAAGCGCTGCGCCACTCTGAAATTGCCATCAATACCGACGACGCTAACGACCAGCATTACGAGGTGCCTGCTGCACTCTTTGAATTGATGCTTGGCCGTCGCTTGAAATACTCAAGCTGCTGGTGGGGCGATGGTATCGACAATATTGACGACGCTGAAGAAGCCATGCTTGAGCTTTACGCCGAGCGCGCTCAACTGCGCGGTGGCCAGCGTATTTTGGAGCTCGGCTGCGGCTGGGGGAGTTTCTGTTTGTGGGCCGCCGAGCGCTACCCCGGCAGCCATATTACTGCGGTATCCAATTCCCACGGACAGCGCGAATACATCGAGGCTCAGGCGCGACTGCGTGCGCTGGATAACTTGAAGGTAATCACCTGCAATGTCGCCGACTTAACACTCGACCAGCGCTTCGACCGGGTTGTTAGCATTGAAATGCTGGAGCATGTGCGCAACTACCGCGAGCTGCTGAAAAACGTCGCAAGCTGGCTGGAGCCAGAGGGCCTGATGTTTGTGCACATATTCTGTCATGCCCACCTGCACTACCCCTTTGATGGCGGCTGGATGACCGACAACTTTTTCGCCGGTGGTCAGATGCCCGCCTTCGACACGCTTATGCACTTCTCGGAGCATATGCGTGTCGCCGATAGTTGGCGCGTGAACGGCCTGCATTACGCGCAAACGTTGGAGGCCTGGCTAGAGAAGTTAGACCAGCAGCGTCCGCGGGCAATGCAAATTCTCGCCGATGCACCCAACCCTCGCGTTCAATTCCAGCGCTGGCGCATGTTTATGCTGGCCTGCGCGGAGTTGTTCGCCTATCAGGGCGGCAATGAATGGCTGGTAGGCCATTATTTGCTCACCCCTGGGCAGCAAGCCGACTGAGCCATTAGGCGCTGAGTTGGGCCTCCTGCTCAGCGCGTTGACGCAGCACAAAGCGCTGAATTTTGCCGCTGGAGGTTTTCGGCAGGGCGTCGACAAATTCAATTTCACGCGGGTAGGAATGCGTCGACAGGCGGCTGCGCACATGTTGCTGCAAGGCTTCCACCAGAGCGTCGTCGCCAGTGCTACCTTCAGCCAACACCACATAGGCTTTCACAATCGCGCTACGCTTAGCATCGGGCTTACCCACAACACCGCTCTCTACCACCGCCTCGTGCTCCAGCAGACTGCTCTCCACTTCGGCAGGGCCGATGCGGTAACCCGCTGAGGCAATAATGTCATCATCGCGACCGGTGTAAGCGTGCGACCCGTCACCGTTGCTGATGACCACATCACCCGTTAGGTAGTACTTGCCGTGATAGGGGCGTTTTTCATCCCAGGTGTAGCCCTGGAAGAAGTACAGCGGCGAATTTTCCATATCAATCGCCAGCTCGCCCGCCTGCCCCGGCGCCACTTCATTGAAGTTTTCGTCCAGTGCCACGAGTCGATAACCGGGAATTTGGTAGCCCATGCTAGCCTCGTGCTGAGGGTGGGACAACTCGTGGAAATTGGCCGACGTCATGCCCGTTTCCGTCTGGCCGTAGTGGTCACAAACCGTGCAATCAAAGGCGCGTTTTACCCAGCTAATCACCTCTGGATTTAGCGGCTCGCCGGCACTGCTGGCCACCCGCAGATCGATCTCAGGGTAGTCTGCCAACAGCTTGTCGTTCGCCATTAACAGGCGGTAGGCAGTGGGCGCCGCCGCCAAATTACTGATCTTATATTTGCGTAAAAACTCAAAGGTATTGTCGGCCGTAAAGCTGGCCTCGTTAAAGTGTGTGGTGCAGCCCAGCAACAGCGGGCCAACCACCGCGTAATACAAACCGTAAGCCCAGCCGGGGTCGGCCACATTCCAAAAATTGTCGTCCTCACGCAGGCCGACGGCGTAGCGCATATACATCCAAAATGCCGCCAGTGCGCGGGCAGGCACCGCTACGCCCTTCGACTTGCCGGAGGTTCCCGACGTAAACATCTGCAGGAAAGGCTCGTCAGCCGAAATTTTAACCGGCGCGAACTCTTCGCTCTGGCGCTCAATTTCCGGCCAGTAGAGAAAGTCTGCTTCGCTGGCCAGCGCATCACCTTCATCTGCCAATAACAGCGATGTCGGCAAGCCCTTAACCTCGCGCAATTTCAGCCACTGCTCGGTATTGGTAACAATCAGCTTGGTTTTCGCGGTTTGCAGGCGATATTCAATTGCACCGGAGCCGAAAGCGGTAAACAAAGGCTGATAAACCGCACCCGCACGCAGTGCACCCAGCACACATATCAATAGTTCAGGCGTACGCGGCAACAAACAGGCAATACGATCGCCACGGCCAATTCCGCGGGCCTGCAAAAAGCCGGCGAACTGCGCGGATCGGCGCTGCAACTCAGCAAAGGTCATCTCCCCAGGCTGACCGTCAACACGCTCGTAGCGCAGCGCCACGCGACTCTCGTCGGTGGCATAGCGGTCACAGATCTCCTCGCAAACGTTCAGACCGTCGTTAAAATCACCGACAAAATTCTGTACTATTTGCTCCATGGAAAAGTTTTTAGCGAATTCCTGATAATTGCTCGCGTTCATGTTCCTGCCCGTTTGTTAATGCGTGTTTTATAACTATTGTGTGCTAGCGCCAACGCGCTAGACCGCGAAGAAAAAACTCAGCTTAGGCAATGCACCGCCCGAACAGAATGACATGTTCCAGCAGATAATTTGACAAGTTTTGCAGCACAGGACGGCCGCCATTTGATGAAAAATCTCACCTTTTCGTCACACTATGCCCGCGCGATCCTGTGGGGTTTAGAACAACAGGGGCTGGACACCGACGTCCTGCTGCAACAACGCGGCATCGACCCTCAGCTGGTGCGCCAGCCTAAAGCCCGCGTGCCTACCGACCAATTTATCCGCCTGTTTAGACTGTGCTGGAAGGTCCTTGATGACGAGTTTATGGGCCGCAGCACGCTGCCCTGCCGGGTCGGCCACTTTCACTTGATGAGCGCCCTGGTCGTTCACGCCGACAACCTCGAGGAAGTCCTCAGACAGAGCATTCGCGCCTACAGTTTATTTTCCGATGATGTCCGCATCGAGTTGCGACACAGCGGCGACGAAGTGGAACTGAGCCTCAACCACCTGCGCCCCGAACTCGACCCCGATAACTTTCTGGTTGAATGGTTACTACTGGTTTGGCACCGCTTGGTGGGCTGGATGATCGGCCGAAAAATCGTCCTCAGCCACGCCAATTTCAAACACGCCCTGCCCGCCCATTTTGACGAGTACCGTTTTATTTTTCCCTGCGAATGCCACTTTGAGCGTGAGCGAAACAGCCTGTTTTTCAGCAAAAACTACCTGAGCATGCCGGTATGCCGCAGCAAGGAAGAGGTCGATGAATTTGTTCTGAGCTCCCCCCGCGACCTGCTGATCTGGACCGACGAAGACAACAGCCTCAGCACCCGCGTACGCCAGCTTCTCGAAGCTCAGGAAGAGTCGCGCCTACCCAACTTGGAATGGGTGTCAGAGCAGCTGCATATGACCTCCTACACCCTGTGTCGCAAGTTAAAAAGTGAGGGCAGCTCCTACCAAAAAATTAAAGACAACCTGCGCCGCGACCAGGCTATAGTGATGCTCACTCGGCAAAATCTCAGCGTTAGCGATATTTCGACGAAACTGGGCTTTGCCGAACCGGGAGCCTTTTCCCGCGCTTTCAAACACTGGACGGGGCTCAGCCCGCTCAGTTACCGCAAGCAAGACCACTAAGCCCGGGCCGCCGCTGCGCTGGCGAGTAAGCGTTGTTGCTCCCGGTCGAGCATACGACTCACCTGCTTTAGCTCGCGAATCTTGGCATCCACCGCGGCTTTTTTCTCCGCCATCAACAACGCGCCCTGCTCACAGTCGATACGGTCACTGCGCAGCGCGTCCAGCACATCGGAAATCTCGGCGAGTGAGAACCCCAGCTCCTTCAGTTGGCGAACCATTGCCACCCGTGCCACGGCTTTTTCCGGATAGTCGCGGTAGTTGTTGCCGCGCCGTTGCACTTCTTTTAACAGACCCGCCTTCTCGTAATAGCGCAGTGTATGGCGGCTAACACCGGTGCGCTGCTCCAGCTCGGCTATTCGCATCTACCTCTCCACAACAGGGTTTGACATTAGAGTGCACTCTACACCTTAGGGTAGCTTCACCGTCAAGCGAGGAGCAATACCATGACCATACTGATTACCGGCGCCACGGGTTTTATTGGCCGCCACGTCTGCGCTGAATTATCGAAAAACCAAACCCTTATCGCGGTGCTGCGCCAACCCGAGCAACAACTGCCGCTACTTCGCCAGCAGGTCGATGCACTGGGTGGCAACGGCGCCCACATCCAGGCGGTCGCCGGCGATCTGGAGCGGCCGAACCTGGGAATTAAAGACTCGTTGCCCACGCTAGACGCCGTCATCCATCTCGCCGCCCGCTTCGCCTGGAAGTTAGCCCCCAACATCGCCCACAACAGCAATGTAGGCGGCAGCCTGGCGGCGGCCGAACTGGCGCGGCAACATCAGTGCCGATTGGTTTTTATCAGCGGTTTTATGCTGGAAAATCACCAACACCTAAGCCGTCTCGGCATCCACCCAACCGGTCCCGAGCGCACCGACTGGCGCAGGGTATACCGCCGCGCCGGCGCCTACGAGGCCAGCAAGCTGGAAGCGGCGTTCCGCGTTCGCGCTTTTACACAAGCCAACGATATGGATCTTGTCGAAGTGCAACCAGCCACTGTTGCGGGCCACAGCCTAACCGGCATGTTGGATGCTCAGCAGCCGCTATTTAATTTGCTGGATAACCTCGCTCATGGGCGCCTGGCCATGGTGCCGGGCAGCCCCGAACATTGGCTGCCGCTGGTCGCTGTTGATGTATTGGCAACGCTGATTGCCCATGCCACCATCAGCGAAAATGCCCCCGGGCGATTGCTGGCCCTGGACGCCAATACGCCAAACTTACAAGGCACACTGGCAATTGCCGCGCAGGCGCTCGACATGACTGCGCCTAAACGTCACTTACCCCTGCGCCTACTGGCATGGCTGCTGCGCATTCCCGGCATGCCCACGGTAATGAACACCTCACCAGAGGCACTCAATTTTATCCAGACCACCCATTTCGATACCCGTGACACCCGGCAATTCATGCAGCAACAGGGCATTAAAACGCCGGATATCACGCAAGTGATTACTCACTCGGCGCAGTTCTATCACCACCTTCAACAGGCTGCGCTGTCCCCTGCCGCGAGCTGACACGCCCTTCCCGCTACGCCGTGTTGCCGTTGACGATGCCGCTCAAGCAGCGGCTTCAACAAACTGCTTCAAGGCGAGATTCTCGGCCGCCATGCCCTCGCGCACTGCCTTACCGGTAAACATATCGGCCAGTGCGCGCAGTGGCCCTGTTATCGGCAGCTCATTTCTATAACGCACGCCTCCGCCGGGCAACGCTTCTATCGAGCGGCTGCGCTCACCGTAAGCGAACAGGGTGAACCACCCCATATCGCACCAGCGCAAACGTTTTCCGGGAACCACTTCCAGCACCTTGTGTTTCACTTTCATGGTCTTGCCGCCCAAGCGAACAGTCACGTCGGCAATTTCGCCCTCGCGACACTGGCCCTGCGCCTGAATCAACCACGGATTCCAGCGGTGGTAGCCGTCAAAATCGGCAATCACTGCAAACACATCGTCCGCATCAGCATTAATATCAATGTGCGTGGAATAGAAAATCTTCCGAAACATAAGCAACCTCCGTAACGCCATTGCCATCACCTTCAGCACGGCAAGAGCGCAATAAGATAGTTATCGCCGTTTTACAGCCAGCGCTCCGCTTCCGCTATGACCGTTTCCGTTCGGCGGGCCAGTGCACCACGCCGTGGCACGCATAGGTATAGACGTTCGCTGACGGGCTGGGCAAGGCGGTGAATGCGAATCTTCTTCTGGTTATGGAAGGCTTCAACCGCATACGCTGGTAAAACAGTAAACCCCAGGCCCATACTCACCGGCTCTAAAATCAGGCCAATTTGATTAGAAAACCCCCTTCGCTCAAACTGACCACAGTGCTGGAACTCGGGAAAATTAGCGCCGAGCAGTAAGTTCGCGTGATGGCTTCCATCGGGGTGATCAATAAAACCGAGGGCAAGCAGCGACTGCCAATTCGGTTTCTTAAGCGAGGCTGGCGTGACCAGCAATAACGGCTCTTCAGTCACTGGTCTGGCGCTCAGTTCGGCAGTGGTCGGCCTGGCGCTCATAAGGCCGATATCAATCTTCGCCTCGGCAAGTGCTTGCTCTACTTCTGAGTTGGGCGCAAAGCGATACTCAATAATAAGCTTAGGGTGTTGGCGCTGCAGCGCCAAAAGTTTGGGGTAAAGCTTTAAGCCAACACTACCCGGCGACATCACGCGAACCCGCCCCTCGAAGGGCGGGTCTTCACTGACCGCATGCTCCAAGTTCGCCAGCGACAGTAAAATCCCCTGGGCCTCGGCATAAAGGCGCTCCCCTGCCGGCGATAACCGAAACTGCTTGCCCTCTCTCACCAGCAATTCCACTCCCAGCTGCTCTTCCAACTTGCGAATATGCTGGCTAACACCGGACTGCGTCATATGCAGCTGCTGAGCCGTGCGCGTGAAATGGCCCACGTCAACCAGCGTGCAAAAACTGCGTAACCACACTGCATTTATCATTACATTTATTAATCATTCAAATGACTAATGATAATTTTACGTTATTATTTTCACTATGTAATCTGCCCTCGTTGTTCACCACTAGGAGCAGGAAAGATGAAGCAGGTTTACCCACGCAATTTTTCGCATATCGGCATTTCCGTACCCAATCTCGATGAGGCCGTTAGCTTCTACACCGAAGTGATGGGCTGGTATTTGATTATGGCGCCGACCGAGATTGTGGAAGACGAGAGCGCCATTGGAGAAATGTGCACAGACGTATTTGGCGCAGGTTGGGGCAGCTTCCGCATTGCCCATCTGTCAACGGGCGACCGCATTGGCGTGGAGCTGTTTCAATTCAATAACCAAAGCAACCCCGACAATAACTTTGAATACTGGAAAACCGGCGTATTCCATTTTTGCGTCCAAGACCCGAACGTAGAGGAACTCGCGGAACGTATCGTCGCTGCCGGGGGCAAAAAACGTATGGAAAAACCCCGCTATTACTATCCCGGAGAAAAGCCCTACCGGATGATCTACATGGAAGACCCCTTCGGCAATATTCTAGAAATTTACAGCCACAGCTATGAATTGATTTACAGCGAAGGCGCCTATTAACACGTGCTCGCCCCCGCTATCGGGGGCTATCGGTAAGCGTCAAGCTTCATTCGCCTGCTGCCTCACCTGCCTGGCACGCAGCAGTAGATACCCGGCAAATCCCACCGCGACACCTGGCACCACGCCAACAAGCAAACACACCCAACCATGCCGAACGCCGTATTGCCTGGCCTCAAAAACCACCCAGACCGCCAACACCGCCCAACACACCAATACATCGGTTGAGTAGCCCGTTGAAAATGGGTTTACAAAACCCGCCGCGAACGCGCCGATAATATCCGGGTTTTCCAACAACGGCGGCACAACCACCGCAGAGAAGAACACGGTGAAAAACACCGCTGCCAAAACCAGCAGCCCCCTGAAAACAGACTCTGACATCACGCCCCCTGACTATTTCTATTTTTAGCGAGCCAGTGTATTACGACGTTGCTATCGTGTCCTCGCCCGAAAAGCTGAATAGATTTGCCTTCGCCCCGCTTTGTCTCGCCTGTAAATACGGCTTGTATTCGGGGCTGTTGTAAAAGCGTTCGCTGTGTTCCCGGCTAGGGAACTCTACTAACAACACCACGTGCGGCTGCGGAGCGTCACCTTCAACAACCTCTACATTCGTTGTGCGGGCCAATATCCTCCCGTTGTACTGCTCAATGATCTTTGGCACCTCAACCTGGTAACGCTCTGTCCAGGCAAAATCCGTTAATGCTAGCGTGGCAAATGTATAGTGGCTCATAGATTCCTCCACATCGCTAATGGCCTGTAAACAGCGGACAACTGCCGCTATTTTCCTGCATCAATTCTCATTAACAGCAGCGCAATTGCGCATGCTGCCAACTCCAAAATGAGATAGCCGTACATATAAGCGTTTGCACCGCCATCAAGATATATGCCCAAAGAGCGTCCAAACGCCATGCCAAACATCAACAAAAAAACGCTAACCACAGCAACTCGCAGAGTGTTTACGTTGCTGGCCAGCAGCAACAAGATCACCCCCACCGCTGCCGACATGCCGCCGTAGGTCGCTCGCAAATCGATAACCGCAGAACTGGATGTCACCGAGCCATCAACAACAAAGCCAAAAGTCTCTAGTGGCATGGCAAAGAACAGCAGGCCGTATACAAAGAAAATCAAGGCCGTGGCAAGTACAAAGACTTTGCTCATAGTAATCAGTACTCCTGTCGTAGAACCGCTGCTAACAAAAAAAGGCTCTCGCCTGATAGCCGTCATCCGATATGCGTGGTGCAAGCCTTACGAAAAATAGCGTTAGATACCTCTACGCCTCCGGCTACGCTGCCTAAAGCCGGTGCGTCGCGCGGATGGGCTCGAATCCAAAGGCAACCGCGAACCGTAAAGCTCTTACCATAAATCACAATAAGAGCATCCGCCATGAAACAATTACTGCTTCGCATTTACGACGGTTACACCTACATTTTTGACTCAAGCAGAAATCCGCTAAGACACATACCAGACCCTGTTAGCCGGTTTTATATCATGACGATCCTGGCCGCTATGTGGAGCTTCAGTTTCGCTATGTACGTAGGCAGTATCATCTACTTTGGCATCAGTTTACCCGCTCACGTGATACTTCTACTGATGTTTTTCTTCACCATCGCCGTATTCCACGACGCAGAAAAGAACCGGTCCTCATGGTTACTCAAGCTGCGCAGTCAAAAACGCTTCAAAGCTCGATAAAGATAGTTGCACGTTCCGAGGGTTCGATGTCCCGGCCTGTAGACAGTCCGCGAAGATTCGCAAAGCCAAGCGGCCCACCCTTGCCCCAGCGCCCGCTGGGCAGTGGTGACTAATAGTTATTCGTGAAGCCAAGGGGCATAACTGAGCCCTATCAACACGCCCTCGGGACTCATAAAGCGAGCAATTGTCTGCCCCCAAGGCTCCGTGCGCGCCTCATGAATAAAAGCCTGCCCTTTCTCCTTCATTTCACACACGGCCGCCTCGACCGCCGCTGCATCGACCAGCTCAAACTCTATGGTTGAGCTAGGCTCCGCAAACTCCGCCGGCCATTCATCCTGACCAAAGCAGGACTGCGCTGCCATCGCCAGCGGCCATACCCCAAAGTGGCTCGCGCCTGGAAACCGGTCCATAAAACGATAGTCATCCATCGCTTCCAATGGCAAACCCAAAGCATCTTGATACAAAGACGCGCTCGCTGCCGGGTCTTTCGTTATTGCTGCAAAGCCTGCAATACACTTAACGTCCATTTAATCTCCTATCGCCCATAGGCGATGCTATTGAATTACACTTAACGGAGTGGTTTGTCACTTGGAATGGAGCGCCATCGCGGCAATGCATATGACGTCGGGGTTAAATTTGAGCACCCCAGCCCAGCAGCTTTATTGTCGGGCGACTGCTGCTCCTTGTCATGTCAACGAACGATAGACACTATAACCACCAATTACACCGATTGCGGTAACAGAGGATGCAACTGTATCTACCGTCTTTTTGCGAATGCCTTTCTTTCTCAGAGGCACTCCAATAAAAATATAGCCAACCACAAATGGTGCTACCGCTATACCGCAAAGCCAGCAGACGGTGCTACTTATATCCTGAACAACTGAATTCATGAAACCACTTCCTGCTGGACATTTAACGCTCAGCTAGGGGGCGAGGTGCGTAGAACTTTGTCCCCCTTGAGCGCCTTGTTATGTTTTGCTGGCACTGTGTATGTATAGTGGCAGGCATCAGGGTAAACTGGAGTAATTATGTATGACACCCTGAAGCTTGAAACATCAAGCTGGCCTGGCGTAATTAGAACCTGTGTTTGGGATAATGCCCCCTGAGACTCTAGTGACAAATTAGCAGTAAGTAGCCGGCCTTGTTCATTCGCTTGATCGAACATGACAGACGACAAAACAACGTTCTCGATCTTTGTTGGAACAGCGATAGTAAGGAAGCGAAGGTCCTGTCCCTTTACTTCAGCATTTTGGACAGTTACTTCAACACCTTCATTAAACCTAGTACCTATTGCCTCTGACTCGCACTGCCAGCCCACGCCCATTGAAGGGAATGCCAGTAGAAAGATAATAGTAAGGTTATACCTCACGAACTCTCCTTGAAACATAACGCTCGGCTTTGGGGCTGGCGTGAGGCGCAGCGGAACGACAGTCCCAGCCCCGTAGGGGCGACAACAGGCGCTTGCTACGCATCAATGGCACTTAATTACTCCAGAAACCAAAGGATACTGGCTACAGAACCTCTGGGGACGTATGAATTCCTCAAGCCTTGCATTTGCTGGACTAATAATTTCATATGATCCATCGTAGCCATCTGGGCATAGTTCCCTTGCTCTCTGCTCCCAGTAAACTTTATTGGTTTCCAGGCTGTAATTGTAGCCCCCGATTTGAGAATATTCGACGATGTAAGTATTTGCTGCTACTCGCTTATCTAGGTAGCCCGTTCTGCCTCCATAAATGCCAAAATCAGCCTTCTTATATTCGGCCGGAGCACATCCACTAAGCGTTGCCAAAATTGGAAATAAATAAACGACCCTTAACACTCAGATTTTCCTCTTGATGCGTAACGCCTTGGTAAATGCGTTTATTTTAGTTGGCGGCTTTTTTTCAAAAAAAGGTGACAGCTTAAATAAATCCATTTCACCAATTTGTTATGAGCCTTTCTTGGTTGGAGGGTCGTTAGGCGCTAGATCTGCACCAAAGAACTTAAGAAATTCTTTCTCATCACCTGCATACCACCCTTCCATTTGTAATTTTTGGCCATTTTTTGTATCTATTACCCAACGCCGCCACAGTGCAGGATAAACACCTTTTAGTCTAGGTTTAACTAGCCAGTAGGTTCCTTCATTGGGGACAAATACCTTTGAGTAAAACATATCCTCAAATACGTATCTTTCTTTAGACACCTTTTCCCATTTCGCCTCAATTTCCTCCGATTTAACTTCATAATAATCGGCGGCGAGAACAAAATTTGATACTAAAAATAAAAATATGTGTATGAGGTATTTCATTGCCCTGGGCTCATTACGCCGTAAGCAAGCGCGAAAAAACTGGAGCGAAGCGGAGGTTTTTACGTCGCGCTGCCTTACCTTGTTATGTGATTGCACTGCGCGCACCTACGATAGCAAACCAGAAAAAACCGATGCCAACTAGAACAACGGCCAAGGCGGTGTAATTGGCGGCAAAGCTCTGAATATAAATAAAAGGCGCCCCGGCCATAATTAAGGATACGAGCCCGTATGCCACTTTTGACAAAGTATTTTTGCTATCCATTGCACCACGCCACTTATTGAGAAGAAAAGTGCCACAAGGCAAATAGATAAGCATGAATACTTCAAATATCTCCATAACCTTTAAATCACATAACATTTGTATATCGCGCACGCTCGGTTTGCCCACGCGCTACTTTGGCGAAAATTACCATAAGAGTTTGAATTAATTGAAAAACAGCGCTGTATCTGAAAATACGCGACAGGGATAACGCGCATGCGTGTAAATCTTGAAGGCGGGGTCTCATAGATAGTGCCCATATATCCTTATGTGGCTGTTTTGCGGCACGTTTTTGAAAATCGCTCAGGATTAACGCGCATTCCTTGCTGGAAAAACGAGCAAGCTTGCCCGCTAAGTAAAATATACGGGATTATGACTCAACGCGGAAGGCGCGACGTTCCGCTTTTTTGTAGGCAATAAAAAGGCCTCATGATAAGAGGCCTTGTGGGGGTGTACTGCGTTGGTGGGGTTTGCGGTTACAGCAGTTCTATCGCGACTGCCGTGCCCTCACCACCACCGATACACAATGAGGCGATGCCGCGCTTTAGGCCGCGCTGTTTCAGCGCGTTGATAAGGGTAACGATTATCCGTGAGCCGGAGGAGCCGATAGGATGGCCCAGTGCACAGGCGCCGCCGTGTATGTTGACCTTGTCGGCATCTAAACCCAGCTCTTGAATAGCCAGCAGCGTGACCACGGCAAAGGCTTCGTTAATTTCAAACAGGTCAACGTCGTCGAGATTCCAACCGGCTTTTTCCAACACCTTATTGATCGCCCCGATGGGGGCCAGGGTAAATTCTGCCGGTAATTGGGCATGACTGGCGTGGGCGACGATCCGCGCAATGGGTGTTGCCCCGGCTTTTGCCGCCGCGCTTTCCGATGCCAACACCAATGCGGAGGCCCCATCGCTAATGGAGCTGGAGTTTGCCGCCGTTACGGTGCCGTCTTTCGCGAAGGCGGGTTTCAGGCTAGGGATTTTTTCAGGCTTCGCTTTGGGCGGTTGTTCGTCGGCATCGACGACCGTGTCGCCACCACGACCGGAAACGGTGACCGGCACAATTTCATCGTTGAAGGCGCCGCTTTCCATTGCTGCCACGGCTTTGCTTAGCGAAGCGATGGCAAAGTCGTCCATGGTTTCGCGGCTGATGTTGTAGTCGTCAGCGCTACGCTGGGCAAACACCCCCATTAAGCCGCCCTCGTAGGCGTCTTGCAGGCCGTCGAACAACATGGAATCGATCACTTCGCCGTGACCCATGCGCATACCGCCACGCGCTTTGGGTAACAGGTAGGGAGCCTGACTCATGTTTTCCATACCGCCAGCAACCATAATGCCGTTGCTGCCCGCTTTGATGGAGTCGTGTGCGGCGATGACGGCTTGCATGCCGGAGCCGCACATTTTGTTAACAGTGGTACAGGGCGTGGCGTCAGGCAGGCCGGCCGCCCGCGAGGCTTGTCTGGCAGGTGCCTGGCCCAGGCCAGCGGGCAACACGCAGCCCATAATCACCTCTTCCACAGCAGATGCGTCCAGGCCTGCTCGCGACACGGCTTCGGCGATACACGCCGCGCCCAACGTCGGCGAGGCAACACTGCTCAAGCTTCCCATTAGGCCGCCCATAGCGGTGCGCGCGGCACCGAGAATAACAACGTTATCTGTCATAATTGGTTTCCTATTCGTGTGCGTTTAGCATGGGTGGGCTATTAGCCTCGCCCTAGCAGAGAGCGCGCGATCACTTCTTTCATTACCTCTGAAGTACCGCCGTATATTCGTTGTACGCGGGCATCGGTAAAGGCGCGGGATACCGGGTATTCCGTGGTGTAACCGTAGCCACCAAACAACTGCAAGCAACCATCGGCAACCCGGCACTGCATTTCCGTTGCGCTGTATTTGGCCATAGAGGCGGTGGCGGCATCCAGTTCACCGCGCTTGTATTGCTGTATGCACTGCTCGACAAACGCCGCGTTCACCTGGGCATCGCTTTCCATTTCGGCAATGCGAAAACGGGTGTTTTGCAGTTGGCTGAGCGTTTGCCCGAACAGCTCGCGCTCTTTGGCGTATTCGATGGTTAAGTCCAGCACACCGCGCGCCGCCCCGCAGGCGATCACGCCAATCACCAGGCGCTCGCGCGGTAGCTCTTGCATCAGATAGGCAAAACCCTTTCCCTCTTCCCCCAGCAGCGCCGCGGCGGGTACGCGGCAGTCTTCAAAGAACAGCTCTGAGGTATCGCCACAGTGCTGGCCGATCTTACTGAGGTTTCGGCCGCGCTCGAAGCCCGGCAAGGAGGTATCGACCAGGAACAGGCTAATGCCTCGGGCACCGGCCGTGGGGTCAGTTTTCGCGGCCACAATGACCATGCCGGCGTGCTGGCCGTTGGTGATAAAGGTTTTGGAGCCATTGAGAATATAGTCGTCACCGTCTTTTTTAGCGGTGGTGCGCATGGCTTGCAGGTCACTACCCGCCCCCGGCTCGGTCATGGCAATGGCGCCGACCACTTCCCCGCTGACCATTTTCGGCAGCCAGTATTGCTTCTGCTCCTCGTTGGCAAGGTGGCTGATATACGGTGCAACAATATCTGAGTGCACCATCACGTTGGTGGCCAAGGCACCGTAGCCCATGCGCGCAATTTCGCTGGCAACCAGTGTTGAGTATTCAAAGGGAACGCCACAACCGCCGCAGTCTTCCTCTACATCGACGCATAGCAGGCCAGCTTCACCCAGGGTGTTCCAGAGCTCGCGGGGTACAATGCCCGCTTCGTCCCAGCGCTCGTAATGGGGCGCTACTTCGGCTTCCAGTACTTTGCCGAGCATGTCGGCAAACATAGCCAGTTCTTCGCGATTTACCTCGTTTGTCATTGCGCTTCTCCGAATTAACGCGGGGCCATGCGCAGCGCGCAGTCCAGGCGAATGGTTTCACCGTTGAGAATGGGGTTTTTAACGATCTGCTCAACCAACATGCCGTATTCCTTTGGCTGCCCAAGGCGCTGGGGGAACGGCAGTGTGGCGGCGAGGCTGTCTTGCACCTCTTGGGTGAAGCCCGCCATCATCGGCGTCATAAACAAACCCGGTGCGATGGTGTTTACACGAATGCCCTCGCGTGCCAATTCACGGGCGGCTTGCAGAGTCATGGCCACAACACCGCCTTTGGAGGCGCTGTAGGCAACCTGACCGATCTGGCCTTCAAACGCTGCCACTGAGGCGGTATTGACGATTGCGCCGCGCTCACCGTCGGCATTGGGCTCGCGACTGGCCATATCTGCTGCTGCCAAGCGCATAACGTTAAAGCTGCCGACCAAATTTACCTGAATCACCTTGTCAAAATTTTCCAGCGGCATGGGGCCACTCTTACCCAGAATGCGTGAACCCGGCGCAATGCCTGCACAGTTCACGGCAATACCGCAGGGGCCGTGGGCCTCGCGCGCGGCGGCAAAAGCGGCCTCAGCACTTTCTGAAGACGACACATCGCAGCGCACGAAAATACCGCCAAGCTCATCGGCAACCTGGCGACCGCGCTCTTCCTGCAGGTCAAAAATGGCGACCTTGCATCCCTCTGCTGCCAGGGCACGTGCGGCCCCCTCGCCCAAACCCGATGCCCCGCCGGTCACTACTGCTGCAACGCCGTTAAACTCCATGATTTTCCTCTTTGCTCTCTCGTTATGCTGGCCGCATACAGCACCACCGCTGACGGCCAATTTTCAGTGACAGCAGTGTCGCCCAGCCCCCAGCGGCAAGCCATGACATATTGCGGCAGGAAATTTGTTAAAAAATGCAGCTTAGGCCTTTCAACAAACGGGAAGCGTTAGGCAATATACTAATACCCATATATACTTTATGTGTATTAACCCGTTCGGCTTAGCATTGGCATAGCAGTAGTGGCGCCTGTTCAGCCTCGGTTTTGCTCCATTGGCAAACGGAGAGCCCGGCCACCGATGAACACCGACATCAGCATTGATGACATTATTAACGGGGTAGACAAGCACGAGTTCGAATTGCGCTTCTCTCCCCAGGTTGACCTCAGTAAGGGCGTGGTCACCGGCATGGACACCAATCTGGTTTGGGCAAAAGATGGCTACGAGACCTTAACCAAGTCAGCCATATTGGGCATTCTTGATCGCCACAATAAGCGTATTGGCTTTTTCCTCTACTATTTGCTGCGCGCGCTCAAAGCCCATGCCGAGCTGCAGCGTATGGGCCATCACTTTCCCTTGAGCATCACCCTGCGGCCCAGCGAGCTGGCCAGCGAGGGCTTTTTTAATGCTGTGACACAGATATTTCACGACAGCGGTGCCTCAGCACGGGACATCACTCTGCAATTGCCCCCCACCTTGTTCGACGACTTCTACAACCACTTGCCAACACTTGGCCGACTCATCGACTTTGGTTTTAAAATATCGATTCGGGATTTCTATCAAGACCCAAACACCCTGAGCAAAGTAAGCAGGGATGTTATTCACGAAGTGGTGACACCTCCGGGCCTCGGCCAACGGCTGACCACCAGCACCAAAGCCTCCGACAACTTACGCAAACTCGTTGACGCGGCCACAAGCCAGCAATGGCGTTGCGTGGTGGATGGCATTGGCAACCGACACTGCCTGGACGCCGCCGCCGCGCAGGGTGCCCGCGTTGTACAAGGCCGCTACTTTGGCGAAGGCCTGACCCTCGAGGCCGCGCGACAACTCCTGGACTCCCAGCTCAGCAAGCGCTGACCCGGCCAGCTCGCTGGTATTCCCCCTGCACAAATACTGTCCTTAGTGTTGATTTGGCCGCCCCCACCGGCACGACCTCAGTAAATGTAAAATCATATATTCCAAAATAGAATAACCATATTCCTTGAAGTTATTAAGCTGAGACGCTACGTTAGAGACTCACTTTCCACTACCGGAGCCTATTGCGATGGAAGACACCCAACAGCCCGTGGCCGGACTACCACGGATCAACGAACCTGCTCCCGACTTTAATGCCCTGACGACCGACGGCCAAAAGCAGTTGAGCGATTACCGCGGTAAATGGCTGGTGCTGTTTTCCCACCCCGCCGACTTTACCCCGGTGTGCACAACGGAATTTATCGCCTTTGCCAAAGCGGCCCCCGACTTTGCCGCACTCAACTGTGAATTACTCGGTCTATCGATCGACAGTATTCACTCCCACATTGCCTGGATGCGTAATATTCAGCAGAACTTCGGTGTGGAAATTCCCTTCCCGATTATCGAAGACCTGAAGATGGACGTTGCCAAAGCCTACGGCATGATCCATCCGGGTGCGGGCGATACCTCGGCAGTACGCGCGACCTTTATCATCGACCCCAACGGCGTGCTGCGTGCAATGGTGTACTACCCAATGAGTAACGGCCGCTCAATTCCCGAGTTTTTGCGCCTATTGGAAGCACTGCAAACCAGTGAAGAACACGGCGTAGCCACCCCCGAAGGCTGGAAAAAAGGCGACAAGGTGATTGTTCCACCTGCCAAAACCGCCGCTGATGTAAATGCCCGCATGGCGTCCAACGACTATGACTGCACAGACTTCTACTTCTGTACCAAGTCTTTGTAAAACGCGGCCACATGTAAGGGAGAAACCATGAAAACCGTTCACGATATGGTTGAAGAGGCAAAAGGCCACATTCAGGAAGTTAATGTCGACGAGGCCAAGCAGGCGATAGCCGATGCTGACTACTTAATAGACGTGCGTGAGGAAGATGAGTTTCACGCCGGGCATATTGAGGGCGCAATCAATATTCCACGCGGTGTGCTGGAGTTTAAACTCAGCAGCGAGGAGGCCCTGGCTGACCGCATGCAGAAAGTGGTGCTCTATTGTAAAAGTAGTGGCCGCTCAGCGCTGGCAGCCGCAGCAATGAAGGAAATGGGCTATCAGCAGGTGGTCTCGCTTGCTGGCGGTATCGAAGCCTGGCAAGCGGCCGACCAAGCGGTGGTCACGCCAAACCTGCCGGATTTTGAATAAGTCGCTGATATAAAAAAACCGCTATGGCTCTCACCATAGCGGTTTTTACTTCCTGCCAGTTTTGGCTTTTTTTATAATTTCTTAGAACACTTCAAACAGCGCTGCAGCGCCCATACCGCCACCGATACACATGGTCACCACGGCGTATTTTTCACCGCGACGCTTGGCTTCCAGCAAGGCGTGGCCCACCAGACGCGCACCACTCATACCGAAGGGGTGGCCAATAGAGATACCGCCGCCATTCACGTTCAATTTGTTGTTGTCGATACCCAACTGGTCGCGGCAGTAAATTACCTGACAGGCGAAGGCTTCGTTCAGCTCCCAGATGCCGATATCGTCGACTTTCAAACCCTGACGCTTAAGCAGCTTGGGAATCGCAAACACGGGACCAATGCCCATTTCGTCGGCCTTGCAGCCGGCAACAGCCATACCGCGGTAAGCGCCCAGAGGTGCCAGGCCCAATTGCTCGGCGCGCTTGGCTTCCATCAATACGCTGGCTGAGGCGCCGTCTGACAACTGCGAGGCATTCCCGGCAGTAATGAAGCGACCTTCTTTCACCCACTGGCCGTCTTTCCAAACCGGCGCCAGACCTTGCAGGCTTTCCAGTGTGGTGGAGGGGCGATTGCACTCGTCGCGATCCAGCACCACGTCTTTGTAAGTAACTTCTTTGGTTTCTTTGTTAAACACTGACATGCGCGTCGCAAAGGGCACGATCTCGTCGTTAAACAAACCGGCTTCCTGCGCCGCCGCAACACGCATCTGGCTTTGCAGCGCGTATTCATCCTGCGCTTCACGGCTGATGCCATAGCGCTCGGAAACAATCTCTGCGGTTTCGATCATCGGAATATACGCCGTGGGATCGATTTCCGTCACCGTTTTTGAAACGTTGCGGTAGGTGTTCTTGTGCTTGGTTTGCACCAGCGAAATCGACTCCAGGCCACCGGCAACGGCAACGTCCATTTCGTCACACATAATCGACTTCGCGGCCCAGGCGATGGTCATCAAACCAGAGCTGCACTGGCGGTCGATAGTCATGCCCGCCGTGGTGTCAGGCAAACCCGCGGCAACGCTACACAGACGGCCCAGGTTGTAGCCCTGTGTGCCCTGCTGTGCAGCGGTACCCATGATCACATCTTCAACCGATGCGGGGTCGATACCCGCTTTTTCCACCGCGGCTTTTACCGCGTGACCACCCATTGCCGGGGCTTCGGTGTCGTTCAGGGCACCGCGAAAGGATTTACCCATGCCGGTACGGGCGGTAGAGACGATGACGGCTTCTTTCATGTTGAACCTCGTTCGCTTAGGCGCCGCATGTCCGTGCGACGCCGGGATTGAATTCTATTAGCTCTGTGCTGGCTGCGATAGCCTAACGCGCCTTAGGCCCGTTGCGAAGAGCAGCTGATGATTTCTCCGGTCAGGTAGCTGGAATAATCTGACGCCAAAAACATCATGACGTTAGCCACTTCCCACACCTCGGCGCCGCGCCCGAAGGCTTCGCGGCCTTCCAGTTCGGCCAGCAATTCTTCTGGCGCTGATTTCTTCAGCATCGGGTGAACTGCCAGCGACGGCGACACGGCGTTAATACGAACGCCAAAATCGGCTGCTTCCAGCGCCGCGCAACGCGTCAGTGCCATAACACCCGCCTTGGCAGCGGCATAGTGAGACTGCTCTTTTTGCGCGCGCCAGCCCAGTACCGAGGCATTGTTAACGATCACGCCAGCACCGCGACCCTTCATGGTGCGCATCATCTGGCGAGTCATGCGCATAGTGCCATTTAGGGTAACGTCGATGACCTTGTCCCACTCGGCGTCTTCCATGTCGATCAATGACTTGGTGGTGCCAAGACCCGCGTTGTTAATCAATACGTCCACGCCACCGCAGAACTCTTCAGCAAAACCAATCAGCGCCTGTACGTCGTCCTCGACGGCAACATTGCAGACTTTACCAGCAACTTGCTCCAAGCCCGTTTCGCTTTTTAAACGCTCCACGGCGTCGTTCAGGCGGCCTTCGTGAATGTCGCTGATCACGATGCTGCGACAGCCCTCTTCCACGGCGCGCTTAGCCGCCGCAAAGCCAATGCCGGCACCTGCCGCGGCGGTAATCAATACCGACTTGCCCTTGAGCAGGCCGTGGCCTGCCACGTATTCTGGAATCTTCACACTCATTCTATCGCTCCATTGCGCGCCGATCAGCGCGGCGCGTTTTTAACTGTCGTTGTGGTTGTTTGTTACGGCTTTACCACTTGGGTTCTTTGGGCATTCCCAAGCCGCGCTCGGCAATAATATTGCGCTGAATCTGGTTGGTGCCGCCGTAAATGGTATCTGAGCGGGTAAACAGGAATAGCGACTGCAGACGGTTTAGCTCGTAGGGCGCCTCCGGCAAAATCGTCGCCTCCGGCCCCATAATATCCACCGCCAGCTCACCGAGGTCGCGGTGCCAGCTCGCCCAGTATAGTTTGTAGATCAACGCCTCTTTTTGCAGGCTGCCGTCACCCTTGTCGCCAGACAGCATACGCATGCTGTTGTAGCGCATGATTTTCAGGCCAATGTGAGCCTGGGCAATTCGCTGGCGGATCTGAGGGTCGTTAGCCGCGCCGTTTTCACGGGCCAGTTTTACCACCTCGTTAAGCTCATTCTGGAAGGCCATTTGCTGACCGAGTGTGGACACGCCGCGCTCAAAACCGAGCAAGCCCATCGCCACTTTCCAGCCGTCGCCGGGTTCGCCAACAATGTCATCGGCATCGCACTCGGCGTCGTCAAAGAACACTTCGTTAAACTCTGATGTGCCGGTAATTTGCTCGATGGGGCGCACCGTCACACCGGGTTGATCCATTTTTACCAGGAAGAAACCCAGCCCTTTATGCGCTTTTGAATCAGGGTCGGTGCGGGCGATAACAAAGCAGTATTCCGACTCGTGGGCCAGTGAGGTCCAGACCTTCTGGCCATTGATTACCCACTTGCCTTTCGCCTCGTCAAAGCGGGCCTTGGTTTTTACATTGGCCAGGTCTGAGCCTGCTCCCGGCTCGGAATAGCCCTGACACCAGAATTCGGTACCCGCCAGAATACCCGGCAGATACTTGGCTTTTTGTGCCTCGCTGCCAAAGGCAATTAGTGTTGGTCCGGTAAGGCCGTCGCCGATATGGCCCATACGACCGGGCGCACCAGCGCGGGCGTATTCT
>TARA_B100000674_G_scaffold123076_1_pt1 | contig 40916 bp, 24 predicted proteins | sample TARA_B100000674 | Tara Oceans TARA_B100000674 (sample SAMEA2622759) | marine metagenome | biome: marine biome (ENVO:00000447); feature: surface water layer (ENVO:00002042); material: "saline water (ENVO:00002010), including plankton (ENVO:xxxxxxxx)" | depth 5 m | reverse complement strand
CAAAACAGAAAGTCGCTATAATCGACGATAAACCTACCGACAGGATTTTAAAGAAATACGTATGAGTTTAGCCGTTCGAAATCTTGCCCTTTGTTTACTCGCTTTCCTGTTTGCTGGGCCGACCATTGCTGTAGCCGACCAACCGCGGCCGAATGTCGTATTTTTCTTGTTAGATGATCTAGGGTGGAAAGATCTGGGGTGCTACGGAAGCGATTTTTATGAGACACCCAATATCGATGAGTTCGCCAAACAGGGGGTTCGATTTACTCAGGCCTATGCCACTTGCCATGTTTGCTCGCCAACTCGAGCAAGTATTTTGACAGGGAAATATCCCGCTCGACTGGATATGACGGACTGGCTTTCCGGACGTCGTGATTTCCCATTCCAACAGTTACTCAATGCTGAAATACATCAATTTCTCCCATTAGCAGAAGTCACGATTGCTGAAGCTCTAAAGGAAGCTGGCTATGAAACCGCTCATATCGGTAAATGGCACTTAGGGGAAGAGCCGCATGGCCCAACGGCTCAAGGTTTTGATTTGCAAATTCCCCAGTGGAATAAAGGCTGGCCTCGTCGCGGCTATCATGCCCCTTTCGGTTTGGATGGCTTGGAGGATCAACCAGGAGATTACCTTACCGACCGGCTGACGGATGAAGCGCTGGACTTTATTGAATCCAGCAAGGATAAACCATTCTTCCTTTACATGTCCCATTATGCAGTCCATGACCCAATCCACGGACGTAAGGATTTAGTTGAAAAGTACCAAAAGAAACTAGCCGGTATGAAGAAACCTAAGGGGCCAGCCTACATTCTGGAAGGGAATCCTGACGATGATCAACCACTTACCAGAAGACAACTTGCCCAGGCAATGTCCCAACCTGAATATGCCGGATTTAGTATCCTCCCCCGGCGATCCGTCAAAATCAAACAGCATCAGGACAATGCAGAATTTGCCGCAATGGTTGAAACCGTAGATGAAAGTCTCGGGAGAATCCGAGCGAAACTTGAATCGTTAGGTCTGACAGAAAATACGATTGTCATTTTGTTCTCGGACAACGGTGGTATGTCAGCTGGTAATTTCGGCAATCCTAACCGAGTGATTAAGCCAGAGGCCCTCGATACGGCTTTCTCCACATCTAATCTGCCACTGCGAGGCGCTAAGGGGTTTCTTTATGAAGGTGGAATTCGTGAACCAATGATTGTGTACTGGCCCGGCAAACATAAGCAGGGCTATGTTTGTGACACTCCGGTCGTCAGCACCGACTTCTATCCCACCATTCTGGAAATGGTGGGATTGCCGACTCGCCCCAAGCAACACCCTGATGGCGTGAGCCTGACTTCGCTGATCCAGGGAGGCAAGTTCATCGAACGTGATGGTATCTACTGGCACTTCCCACATTACAGCAATCATGGAATGCAAAGCCCCGGAGGAGCGATTCGGGTTGGCGATTGGAAATTGCTCGAGTACTTTGAAAACGGAACCGTACAGTTGTTCAATCTGAAGAAGGACCTAAGCGAACAACACGATCTATCTCAACGGGAACCGGAAAAGGCAGCCCAGCTATTGAGTCAGCTGCGTGACTGGCGAAAACGGGTCGGAGCGAACATGATGCCTCCCAACCCGGCATGGCAAAGGTGAAACAGTTAACCATTTAGCCATTTGGACAATTAGCCCTGACTTCGTCCTTCGGACTAAGACGGGTAAACTCGGCATACAATTGGGTTAGTCTTTGGATTGGCTAATGCAGTAGAGATGTGTTGCCGTACGGATGAATAGCTGATTATCCGCAATGGCTGGCGAGGCCATGCAACCGGATTCCAACCTATTACGACTGACAACCTTAAACTCTCGTCCCAGTTCCAGAACTGAGGTAACCCCCGTACGGTCTAGAAAGTAAATGTGATCGTTCGTTGCGACAGGCGATGTGCTAAACGACCCTCCAATTCGATCTCGCCAAACCAATTCACCAGTGTCCGCGGTGATACACGATGCAACTCCAGTCTTGTCAGCGACAAAATACAACAGTCCATCTTTTAGAATCAGCGATGGAGTCGAAGGACAGGTAACGTTATATTTCCATTTCACGTCTTTCTCGGTTAAGACACCGGAACCGGAGATATCAATGGCCCAGATTTCAGGACGTCCAAAGTCGGTAACGACGTAGGCCATATTTCCGTTAAAGACCGGTTGTGGAACGGCGGAAAATCCAGAGTAGGAAATCCGCCATACCTCGTCACCGGTATTGGGGTCGTAGGCGTAACAACCCTGCGCCGCAGGGCTTACCAACAGATCCTTGCCATTCACTTTCTGGATGACGGGCGTTACAAACGCTTTGCGAGCATGGTTTCCAACACCTGAGAGATCAAGTGAACGTGTTGTCGTCCAGGCCGTTTTACCTGACGATTTATCCAAAGCCGTGATATGCTGCACGTCATAGCCGTCACAATGGAAAATCAAAAGGTTCTTGAAGAGAATCGGAGACGACCCCGGACCTTCTTGATGGTTGAGATTTATATCCTGTCGACGCCAAACAACGTCAGCCGTTTTAGTGTCGATCGCAGCGACGCCATACGTTCCGAAATACAAATAGACCATTCCTTCTTCAATGGCCGGTGTTGGTGAAGCAAAGGAGTTTAATGCGTTACTGGCTTCCAGTTTGTCGATATGAAACAACGCGATATTGTGAAGTAGCTTGCCTTTACGACTGAAACATAAGGCGTGCAGATCGTGCCCTTCACTCATGGCCGTCGCCATCCAGATTTGATCGTCCCAGATAACAGGAGAGGAGTGACCTTTCCCGGGAGTCTTGGATTTCCAGACAATGTTCTCAGATTCATTCCAAGTCGTCGGGAGATCGGCCGCTAAATGCAGGCCATTAGCATTCGGCCCGCGGAATCGAGGCCAATTTTCGGCGGCGATGAGCGAGGTGATTGAAGCAACCAGTAGAAGAGAAAGTGCTATGTGAGGAAGACGAATTTGCATCGGGTCAACTCTTGTTTGTGTTTCAGGGAAAGCTAAACTGTTGGGTATTATAACTATTTGTTGATTCTGGAACTTTGGAGAGTTGGATATGCCCCATAGATTTTTCGTAATTGTGTTTTGTATGTTGTCCACCACCAGCGTCTGGGGACAAGGCGTTAGCGCTGACGAAGAACTTAAGTATCCCTCGTATAGCCCTCAAGATTCGGACATCGTTATTTCACGAAGCGACTATCTGGAAAAGCTCGAGGGCTTTTGGCTCGCCGAGTGTATCGCCAACTGGACGGGCTTACGTACTGAGGGTGTTAAGAAGACTGGGCCGTTCTACACAGACAAAGCCTGGGGAACCAAGCAGGGTCGCCGCAAAAACGGTCAGCCACAAATGATTGAATTTGTTCTGGTTGAAGAAGGCGAGGTGTGGGGAGCCGATGATGATACCGATATCGAATATATCTACCAAAGTATCCTTGATACCAATAACACGAGTGTTGTCTCCGGTGAAATGATCCGGGAGGGTTGGCTTAAACACATTAAACATGAAGAGCAGAATTATCTGTGGGTTTCCAATGAAAAAGCGCTCCATCTAATGCTTGATGGATTAGTGCCTCCATTGACGAGCCTGCCTGAACATAATCCACACTTTGACCAAATCGATGCTCAACTTACCACTGAAATCTTTGGGTTGTTTGCCCCTACGCGTCCCGATGTCGCTCTGAAAATGGCCCACCTTCCGATTCGAACAACCGCTTATCGAGACGCTGAATGGATTGCTGAATTCTATGTTGTCATGCACGCTTTGGCTCCTAGCGTTGACCCTGCAATGTCGACTCAGGAGCAGGTAATGTGGTTGGCTGAACAGGCTCGGAAGCGTATTCCCCACGAATCGTATGCGGCCAAAATGTACGATTTTGTGAAAGCGGAATACGAAAAGAATGAAGACAAAGACGACTGGGAAGCGACTCGTGACTATCTGAATTGGCGGCATACTGGCCAGACGATTGATGGTTACAACTACAAAAGCTGGTTTGATGCTGGGATCAATTATGGTGCCAGTTTGATTAGCTTGTTCTACGGTCAGGGCGATCTAAAACGAACGATTAAAATTGGTTCTTTGTGCGGTTGGGATTCAGATAATCCGACAGCCACCTGGGGCGGACTTTTGGGTTTCTTGATCGGTAAAGAGGGAGTAAAGAATGCCTTTTCGGATAAGAAACTTTCCACGCTCTATCGCATCGGTCGTACACGCGTCAATTTCCCTGACCGTACTCCGGATTTGGATGGCGATGATACCTTTGAAATGATGTCGATACGTGGCATTCATGTCATCGATCGGGTCGTGATTGAAGAAATGGGCGGAGGCGTCGATCTCGAGAAAGATGTCTGGTATATCCCTGCCAATTCGGCTGTGCCACGTGCTAACTATTAATTCGATAATTGAGAGTTCAAGTGGATAACCCCACGTGGCCTGCCTGGACTTGGCCTCGAGAAGAAGGAAAGCAGATTCGAGCTTACGTTGATTCTTTGAAGGCCAGGTAAGCTGATCGACAGTCTACGCGGCGACAAGCCATGTGGCCCAAATCGCCCAATTCGCTTTGAGTTGTCGTTGTTTTTTAGCGTAGAATGAAGACTGTAGCGCGAATGGTCGTGCTCCTTCAAATACTATTGAGATCATCGAATATGAAGACGATGCACCGACATTCAGGGGAATTAAACGCTGCTTCTCATTTAGCTATGCCTGGTATTCAGGTTGGTTCACGGCGGTGGTTCCTAAAAACGGGTGCCGCCGCGATGGCTAGTTTGCCACTGGCAACGTTGCAGCAGATTCAAGCTCAAGCAACTACCGGTTCTTCTAAAAAGTCGGTCATTCTGTTTTGGCTTAGTGGTGGCCCCAGCCAAATTGATATGTGGGATCCCAAGCCGGACGCTCCTGTAGAAATTCGCAGTCCCTTCGACACCATTTCCACTTCCGTTCCCGGGATACAGTTTACCGAGCATCTTCCTAAGCAGGCGGCTATTGCAGATAAGATTGCGGTGTTACGAGCAGTCGATTGCTCAGCCAGTAATCACACTCCGATCACGATGCAGGCAGGGAATCCACTGGCTCGTCGAACGAATGATGGAAAGGATGGAGGGGGATATCCTTCCATGGGGTCCGTAGTCGCGAAATTTCGAGGCGCGAATGATCCGTCTATGCCGGCCTTTGTTGGATTGGCCGATTCCTGGGTGTCAGATGTTTATGGCGCAGGGCATATGGGCAGTAAGTTCGAACCGGTTAAAGGGCTTGAACTGGCCGATAAATTCAAACTCCCGCAAGGTCTAAATATCGAACGCTTACAAAATCGAGTCGCGTTACGAGAACAGATTAATACGGCTCGACGCCAATTGGAGAATAATCAAAGGCTTGATCAGTTCGACGCCAACACTCAGCGAGCCGTTGACATGGTACTGTCCGGAAAAGTCGAACAGGCTTTTGACGTTAGTCAGGAAAGCGATCAGTTACGTGATAAGTATGGTCGAGTGAGTGTTGGAGAAAAAGCGATTCTGGCTCGACGTTTGGTGGAGGCCGGAGTGTCTTTTGTGCTGGTAAGTGGAGCCTGGGGATATTTTGATCATCATGGCGACAACGTGCGTTGGGGCGGAATTGAAAAAGGCTTGAAGCCACTTCTACCACGTGTGGATCAGGTATACGCAGCATTAGTCGAGGATTTAGACCAACGCGGAATGCTTGATGACACGCTTGTCATGATGATGGGCGAATTCGGACGTTCGCCTAAAATCAATACAGAAGCCGGGCGTGATCATTGGGTACCAGTCATGTCGATGATCATGTCGGGAGGTGGTATTGCCGGCGGCCAGGTTATTGGTAGTACCGATCGAACGGGTGGCGAAATCAAATCAGGAAAAGTTAGACCTCAGGATCTCGCCGCGACAACCTTTAAGCACCTAGGCATCAAACTTGATAGCCATTGGACCGACCCCCAGGGACGACCGATACCGATTGTCCAAGAAGGCGGTCATCTCATACCAGGGTTGCTCTGAAATAAATGAAACGTTTGCTAATTCTTTTAACTCTGTTGGCCCCTCCGCCTGCGGTCTTTGGACAGACTGAAGCGGTTAGCAGTCAACAGGGAATGGTAGCGACGGTGCATCCGCTAGCTACTCAGGCGGCTCGCAAGGCGTTTGCCAATGGCGGTAACGCCGTGGATGCTGCGTTGACCGCGGCCATCACGTTGGGAGTTGTCGATGGCTACAATTCGGGAATCGGCGGCGGATGTTTTATTCTAATTCGAACTCCCAGTGGTAAACTCTACGCCATCGATGGTCGCGAGACAGCTCCTCGTCAAGCGACGGTTGAAATGTATTATCGTGATGGGAAGGCGGACACAGCACTGTCTCAAGTCGGAGCATTGGCTTCTGGGACTCCCGGAGCAATCGCCGCTTATCATTTAGCTTGGCGTAAATGTGGGCAATTAGCTTGGAGCGAACACTTTACCGAGGCGGCTAAGATCGCTCGTGAGGGTTTCCCTATTTCAGAACGATATTCTCGGATATTGGCAGGGAAGCAGGAGATGTTTGAGCGTTTTTCAGGAAGCCGAAATGTCTTCATTCACAATGGGAAGACTCTGGCAGCAGACGAACGACTCGTTCAAGCCGATCTGGCCAGGACATTAGATGGCATCGCGACTCATGGTCCATCTTATTTTTATCGCGGCCCAGTCGCTAAAAAAATCAGCGAGTGGATGGCGAATAATGGTGGAGTTCTTAATGAACAGGACTTTGTGAATTACCGAGCTAAAATCCGAAAACCGATTGTGACTTCCTATCGAGGCCATACGGTGATCGGGATGCCCCCCCCAAGTTCGGGTGGTATTCATGTTGCTCAAATTCTGAACATGCTCGAGCAGTTTCCTGTGCGAGACATGTACCTGGAACAACCGGCACAATATATCCATCATGTAGCAGAAGCTATGAAGTTGGCTTTTGCCGACCGCGCGTTTTATTTGGGCGACCCGGACTTCACTAGAGTTCCCTCCGGCTTAATCGCAAAACCGTACGCTCAAAAACTCGCAAACCGCATTGACTCTAGCGCATCCATGTCGGTCGAATCACACGGCTTACCTCCTCATCGAATCCCACTCAAACCGCAACGGCATACAACCCATATCGCTGCGGCTGATCAACAGGGATATTGGGTTGCTATGACAGCGACGATAAATACTTCCTTTGGTTCCAAAGTGATCGTCCCGGGAACAGGCATCGTCCTGAACAACGAAATGGACGACTTCGCATTGGCTCCAGGAGTTGCCAATGCGTTTGGGCTAATTGGAAGTGACGCCAATAAAGTGGAATCTCTAAAACGTCCGCTCTCGAGCATGTCTCCGACCATTGTACTTGATAAAGACTCTCAGCAACCGCTTTTCACTTTAGGTGCAGCAGGCGGGCCTAAAATAATTACATCCGTGGTGTTGGGGATCAGTGGTGTTATTGATCTAGGACTGTCACCGTATGACGCGCTTAAGAAACCTCGCTTTCATCACCAATGGTCGCCGGATCGTTTATATCTGGAGCAAAGTCATAACCCCGAAATCCGAGCTGCGATGAAAGCATTGGGACATAATGTTTACTCAACATCCTCTGCCGGAGTCATGCAAATGATTTATCAGAATCCCGAGACCGGAGAATTTACCGGAGTTGTGGAACCAAGAAATAGAGCCAGGTAGATAGTTAGGCTATGAAGCCCCTATACAAACTGATTCACTGCTTACCGGGTTTACCGGTCGTAGTCCGAAGAACGAAGTCGGGCCTAATTGTATAACTGGTTAACTGACGACGTTTCATATCTTGGTTTTGTCTATAATAAAACCTCCAAGTGCTCCCATTATGAATCAGCCTTTTGGTGAATATTGCATGAGAAAATCTATTCAGCGACGAAGTTTTCTGTCAGCAGCCGGTGTTTCAATTGCGTTACCAATGCTCGAAGCCATGATGCCTCCCGCTCAAGCAGCGACTGCTAAACCGATTAAACGTTTCGTTTGTATGTCGAACAATTACGGCATCTACCGGGATGCGTTTTTTCCGGATGCCGAGCAAGCGGGGGCAGACTATGCAATGCCGGAGACGCTTAAGCCACTGGAGAAACACCGCCAGGACTTCACCGTGTTTTCCAATCTGGACCATGGAAACACGATCGGTCATCAGGGAGTTCCCGTTCTGCTAAGTGGAGTCAGACCTCATCTGGCTTCCTATTATGCAGAAGGAAACATGAGTGTTGATCAGAAGATTGCCGAATACGAAGGGGCCAATACTCGTTTTCCATCCATGACCGTGCGTGTAAACGAATCCAATCTGATTAGCTTCACACGTACCGGCGTTCAGGTTCCAGCGATCGATTTGCGAGGCATGTTTCGAGCTCTGTTTATAGAAGATGTAGCAGAAAAGAAAGCCACGGCTGCCGAGCGGTTTAAGCGACAGAATAGCATCCTGGATGTGGTATTGGACAAAGCCAAAGTAGTGGAAAAGGAGTTGGGCAAACGGGATCAGCGGAAATTTGCAGAATATCTGGAAGCCGTACGCACGCTTGAAAAGAAAATAGAACTTCAGCAACCTTGGCTGGATCGTCCCAAACCTAAGACTGAGTTAGCTGAACCTCAACCGGGCAAAGGAACAGAGGCCGACTTGCGTGCGATGGTTGAATTGATCGCATTGGCCATTCAAACGGATTCTACAAGAGCAATTACGCTTAGTTCGGGCTTCGTCAATGGCGACTTTGGACTTAGTGGCGGCTATCACGGTTTCTCTCACCATGGGAATCGCCCTGATCATATCGCGGCATTGAAGAAGATCGAGAATAACATCATGCGGCAAATGTCGCATTTAATGGATCTGCTCAAAGCTCAGGAAGACACAATCAATGGTGGGACATTGCTTGACCACACCACCGTCATGTTTGGTTGTGGAATGGCGACCGGCCCACATTCGACAAAGAATCTGCCTTTGGTCGTAGCTGGTGGAGGCTTCCATCATGGAGAACATAAAGTCTATCCAGATTCTGAATCTGCTCATCGCGTCCCAGCGGCGAATCTGTTGCTTTCTATTCTTCAAAACCATGGTGTTGAAGTGGAGCGGTTTGGTACTAGTTCCGGTACTCTAACTGACTTTGACTGGAGACAATCTTAATGAGTCGTGTCCAAGTGGTTTTATCACTACCGGCTATTGTCTTCTTCTTTTTATTCGTGGATATGGCAGCATCAGCGGGTAAGTCGCTGGATGATGTCCGCCCGTTTTTGAAGAAGTACTGTACTGAATGTCATGGTGCAGAAGTGCAGGAAAACAGTAAACGCTTCGATAATCTAAAAACGGATTTGAAGGACTTTACTACGCTGCAGCTATGGCAGGGAATTGTCGATCAGTTAAACCTTGGTGACATGCCTCCCAAAGATTCACTGCAACCTTCCGGAGATGAAATCGCGGATGTAATCGACCGCTTGACTCCCGTTCTCCGAGATGCCTACGCTCAACATAAAAGCACGGGAGCACAAACGGTGACTCGGCGTTTAAATCGCTTTGAATTGCGTAACACCGTGAGAGATTTGCTGTATATCAATGATCCGGAATTGCGAATCGGGAACAAACCACGGTTAGTGGATAACAACGGAAATGGCCGGGTTGAGAATACCAGTACCGATCCGTTCCGCTCCTTCCCAGGAGATGAAGTCGAAGAGGGTTTTGATAACATTGGAAATCGTTTGGTCATGTCAGACTTTTTTCTGCGTTTGATGTTTGATGCAGCCGAAGAAAGCCTGGCTCTGGCGACGTATACTCAAGAGAAGCCCAAGATTGAAACACGAGACTATAAAGGTTTGCTGCTGCGAACTCACCGAAAAGATTTGCCTCGCCTGGCCAGTGAAATCTACCCGAACGTCGATACAGTATTCTTCCGTGAAGCGATCACCCCTGATGAACTCCGTGGTGGTGTAAGAACGTCTGCAAAATACCGAATCACTGTGGAAGTCTCGGCTCATAACCAATCGCATCCCTGGGGAGAACTGCTTCCTACGGATCAAACTCAGTCGATGATGGTCAATCTCCGATTATTTAAGCGTGGGACTCGAAATGATCATATTCCATTGGAGATGATTCAACTGCCCGGAGACGGACGCAGCAAGACCGTCACGGTGGAAACCTGGATCGACAAAGATTGGATGCCGCAGTTGATTTGGGAAAATGGCCCATCGGACCGGGAAGCCCGGGCCGACTTGTTAGCCAAAACCTATTTACCGGACGTCTATGGGACACCTCCAGATAAAAATGTGCTGACTGACAAAAAGCAGTTTGACGAAGCGAATAAAGCGTGGCAGTTAGCGATACATCAAGGTGTGATAAAGCAATATCAAGGACCAACAGTTCAAATTCATGGATTGAAATTGGAGCCGATACTGGATCAATGGCCTCCGCGGAGTCATACCGAACTATATGGAGATGAGTCTTTCAGTGACCAAGAAGTCGAAAGCTTGCTGCATCGGTTTGCTGAACGAGCCTTTCGACGACCGGTGACGATTGCTGAGATCCAACCCTATATCGACTTGGTTAAATCACAGCTGCATACCAAGCCAGAGGTTCCTGCTGGCGGTATCCAGGACCTGATTTACCGAGTCTATGACGGTAAATGGACCAAGTTGCCGGTCTACGATGAACTAAAGCCTGTAAAGTTGGGGCAGCTGGCCGAGGGATTAATCGATATCCGTGTTGCCGGTAAACCGGATTACTACGGCGTTGTATTTGAAGGTATTCTCGATGTTAAGGTGGATTCTGAGTACACCTTTAAACTCGCATCCGATGATGGTGGGCGGTTAATCATTGATGACAAGCGAGTCATTGATCATGACGGTTTGCATGGAGCCTCGACCAAAACAGGGACAACTCAGTTAACCAAAGGCAAACGTAAGATCCGAGTTGAGTACTTTGCCTATGGCCAACCTAATAGCCTGCGAGCGTTTTGGAGCGGTCCAGGATTCGTGGACGCACCACTTGCTGTTGGCAATGAAAGTAACGCTCCGGTCACGCTGGATCAGGATACTCTGGTAGGAATTAAAGCCATGCAAATGGGGTATACCGCCATACTGTGCTCGCCCGATTTCCTGTACTTGAAAGAAGTCAAAGAAAAATTGACGGATTACGAAGTGGCCAGTCGCTTGAGTTACTTCCTTTGGTCTTCGATGCCGGACCAACAACTTCTCAGTCTGGCAGCCGCAGGTAAACTGCATCAACCTAAAGTCCTACGAGCTGAAGTTGATCGCATGCTGGCTGCTCCTAAAGCAACTGCATTTGTGCAGCACTTCACAGAACGCTGGCTGCGATTGGATAAGATTTCAGAAAGCCCTCCGGAGCTTAACGGTCCTTTTAGGGTTTATTGGGACCGACGAATGGAGCCTCAGATTCTGGAGCAGACAAGTACTTACTTCGGTGATTTGTTACAGAGCAACGGTCCAATTCGTTTGTTGATCGAGTCAGACTACACGTTTATGAATGAGCAGATTGCCCAGGTCTTTTACAATCGGGACGATGTGAAAGGTGATTATTTAAGACGCGTTGCCACCGAAGATCCACGGCGAGGCGGAGTTTTGACAATGCCCAGTGTCATGACGTCCACCGCCAACGGAGTGGATACTTCTCCGGTTGTACGGGGGGTGTGGGTTTTGGAGAATATTTTAGGAACGCCTCCAGCCGCTCCACCACCAGATGTGGAACCTCTATCGCCCGACTTGACGCAAGCCAAGACGATTCGGGAACAGTTACAGATTCATCGTGAACAGGTAACTTGTAACCGATGTCATCGAAAAATCGATCCACTTGGATTTGCCTTTGAAAACTTTGATCCGATCGGAAGATGGCGTGACCGCTATCGGGTAGGAGGCGAAATTGATCCCTCTACGACACTATCTAATGGAGATGAGGTTGCCGATATTGTCGCTCTCAAAGCGATGTTGGCAGAAAATGAATCTCAGGTGGCTCGCGGATTAACGCGCAAGTTGTTGGCCTATGCCAGTGGTCGTGTCCTTGAGCCGGTGGATCGAGGCGACATCGATGCCATTGTTGAGACGTTGGATAAGTCCGGCAATCACCTTAAGGATCTTATTAAACTCATCGTGACTAGCGATGTCTTCTTAACTAAATAGCTCACGATGTCATTGTTGCGACTTGAGAAATTGATTCGCTAACAGTTCTCCAAGGCGAACAATTCCCTCGGTTGTAATGACTAGTCTCTTTTCCTGAGGAGGTAGGTCAAAGGCTTTGATATGAACGATATGGGAATCCGCGTCGGCGACTTCAGCCACCATCGAAACGACATCGACTTGGTTGACACTTTCATGATCAGTCGGTTTTTGTTGACTTATAAACCAAGGGAGTTCGCTTATCTCTAAGTCTTTGCGACTTTGTTGCACGATGGTTTGTAATCGCTGAGCAGCCTCTTTCCTGTAAGGGTAAAAGGACATGTCGTTTTCGCCGAGATGATAAAAAACGCCGGTAATTTGAACATCGTATCCCTTCTCAGTGAGACTTTGTTTGCTTTGACGAATGAATTCGATGAAGGCTGGATAAAGATGACGGGTTTTAGCCATGCTGCCTTCCGGCGTCCAATCGATGATTTGACTGCCGCTGTGTGTGAACTTCGCGATGGCAATTTGACCCTCCATGGCTTGTGTTAAAGTTGAACCAAAGCTGACTTCCGGACCAAAGGTGGAATAGTAGCCTGCTGGTCGGAGTGCTTCCCAGTCGTTCGACGTTTTGACACCTCCTCCCAAACTATATCGGTAAGCAATTTTGGCTTGAGGTTCTAGCAACGCCTCACCGCCTGCTATTTGAGACAGTTCGCTATTGAATGCTCGTTCCCCTTCCATATTCCGATGTCCAGCAAGAATGAAGAGCTTGATCGGCTTCTTGGCAGAGTAGGGAAGCTTCTTAAGTGATTTTGATTCAGTAGGTGTGAATCCGATGTTTTTAAGATACGCCTGTGCATAGTTTTCACCATGTTCAAGTTGTCCCAAAGTTCCATAGTGGTAATGAAGCCCTACCGGATTCCCAATTTCAGCACCAATGTGAGATGTGGGTACGTATTCAGCATGTTCATCGGCAGCGGTGACTTCTTTTTGTCCGAGACTAATCGCGTACATGCGGGGGCGCAAATCCATTCCCCAGATTGTCTTAGTACACAATTCCCCGATGTAGAATCGAAGGTTTGGCACCTTTAAGTCGTCCCTCCATCGTTGCAGAAAGTTCTTCAGATTCTTGCCGTAATTCTCCATGTACTCCGGATTAAACATATCATTCTCGCCTTGATGCCACATGAAGCCCTCGATTCGATAAGGCACACCCTCTGAATCGAGTTGTTCAAGAGAGTCACGAATTGTCTTCAGGGCCAGTGGATACATTTTGAATCCGCTGGGCTCATCGGGATTCCAGTCACCACCCAAATGAGTACCTCCGGCGGCGACCTTAATAATGGCGATGGGAGCATTCGATTTGCTTTTGACTAACCTAGCAAAACTGAGTTCTGGGCCGACGATGTTGTTAACTGGTTGGAGAGGAACCCAGCCATCGGATTGAGTTTTGTTCTCCCTTCCGAGGCAGTACGAGAAGCGAACATCGTCTTGTGGCATTTCCAATCCGCGATAGGGAGGGAAACGTTGGATGTCAGGCACTTTCGAATCGGAGCCGACCATGTTGGACTGACCACCGAATATAAAGACACGCACGGTGGTATCCTTTTCGATAGCCTCGATTGGGGTGTTATGGATGGCTACAAGAGCTACGAAGCAAAGTATGGTAAACAGTGTGCGTATCACAGAGAACATGGTGGTAATAAGGCCTAATAGTGACTCGATCGGTTGAAGGGAGGAAACTAATGATAATCGAATCTGCGAATCGATTCATTATCTAGGTTTGAATTGCACAGTCGCCTGTTAGATAATAAGAGCAACTCCTGCCTCTAGAAATTACATCGATGAAAATACCTGTACAGAAGCTTCAAGACGTCGACTCGACAACAATCCGTACCTGGATTGGTCGTTTGATGGTGACGCTGTTCGTTTCATCACTTGTGATTTACTTCTTCACGCTAGAGCGTTTACCGGATGAAATTCGAATTAATAGCGGGATAAAGACTGGTTTGTACTATCGAACCGCATCCAAGTTGGCAACTTCGATTGAGGATCGAGTTAACATACCGGTGAAGGTCGTCGTCACCAACGGTTCGTTAGCGAACGTGGATGCTCTTAATCAAGGCGAGGCGGAATTTGGGATTGTTCAGGGTACGGTGGACTTTAGTCAGTATTCGATTGTCACTCCGCTTTACCCGGACATCATGTTCGTCATCGTTCGCAAGGAAAGCGGTATCTCCAATATTCGTGAATTGAGTGGAAAGGCGGTCGCTCTAGGGCCACAAGGCTCTGGAATGCGTCAGTCGGCGACCAAGCTGATGGAACACTACGGGGTGGCGATTGATGGATTATCTAGGACAGAAGAGTATTTCGATCGATTACTTGAGAATAAAGAGTTACAAGGCGCAATCGTTACGACTGGAATCGATAATCAGGATTTGAAGCGTATTCTAGATACTGGTGATTTTGCGTTATTACCCATTGAAGATGCCGAAGCGATTGAATTGAAAAGCCCGTTTCTCAAAGTGATGCAAATTCCTCAAGGTTTGTTTGGTTTGAGCGGTAATGTACCTCCAGAGAAGATCAATGTTTTGGCGACGACCGCTTTCATAATCACCAGAGAGGATACTCCGGATGAATTAGTTCAGGCGGTGATCAAGTCCGTTCATGAAGAGAATTTGCGAGTAAGTTTTCCTGGTGTATTACGTCGTGAGGAGGTGACCGAGTGGGTTTCCAGTAGTATGCACCCTGCCGCTCTGGCTTATTTCTATCCGGCGGATAACATTGGCATGATCACTCAGGTCATTGGCTCACTCAACGCTTTAAAGGAATTGATCCTAGCCACGATTGCTCTGTGCTATTTATTCTGGACTTATTGGCGAAAACTGATGGCTCGGGAAGCCGAAGCGAGATTGGAGAAACAACGCGTCATACTCGATCGATTCATGGAAGCGACTTACAAAGTGGAGGAAGGGCAGAGTGGTTCGTACGAAGTCGGCCTGTTACGAGACAGTCTGTTCCGGATTACTACGATTCGCCTAAGAGCGTTGAAACAGTTTACTGACCATGAAATCCGCAGTGATCTAAGATTTTCTATCTTCATAACACAGTGTGGAGACCTGATTAATAAAATTCAAATGAAAATTGTGTCTCAGTTAGCGAGCGTTGATATGCTTGAAACGATTGAACGCGGGCAAGCTGTTCCGACGTCATCGACTGTGGGCGAGTCAGAGACGTCGAAAGAAGCTTCAACACAAAAACCTAAAAGTAAAAAGAAGACTTCAAAGAAAGTCGGTAAAAAGGGATCTAAATGAAAATTCGAGTGATACTCTGTTTGCTGTTAATACAGTCGATTTCTCAGGCTCAGGAAAAGTCTTCGCTGTTTAATCGCCCTGTAGCAGAATCGAACCCATTGCGTACTGAACAAGCCCGGGAATTGGATGAATACATCAAGACGATCGCAGCAGATCGTAGTCAATTGCGAGCACTATTAAATCCGGACTATTCCAGTGAATCTGCTTTTGAAAAGTCCTTAGAGTCGTATCGACAGTCTTTTTGTGACTCGATCGGTTATCCACCGCCGGGGAAACGACCAACGCTCGAGCCTGTCTTGAAGCAGATTGGCGAAGATTCGATTGCCAATTACTATCGTGTTATGATTCCCATTTTGCCGGGAGTCCACTCTGAAGGGATTTATATCGTACCGAAATCGGTAAAGGGAAAAGCTCCTTTGATGATTGCCATGCACGGTGGTGGAGGCAGTCCGGAAGTGGCGTTGTTTAATGGCGGGGCAAATTATAATGACATGGTCCGTGGAGGAGCAAAGCGAGGATACATCGTCTACGCTCCGCAGCATTTATTCCGAGCGGAGGAATATCCGAATGATATTCGGCGACGGATTGATGATCGAATGCGATTGATTGGCACGTCGATCACTGCAGTGGAGATTGCAAAAATCACGTACGCGATTGATGCTTTGATCAAACGTCCCGAAGTGGATGCCTCACGAATTGGAATGGTGGGCCTGTCGTACGGAGGATTCTATGCTCAGGTGACCCCTGCCATTGATACTCGTATCAAAGTATCGGTTTCAAGCTGTTACTTTGGTGTACAGGAATATCGTTATGAACGAGATGAGCTTTCTGTGCCGACCGATTTCCGGTTCCCAAGTCGATTCACTTTGTTTGATGACGCTGATAAGGTTGCGTTGATCGCACCTAGAGCTCATCAAATTCAGGCTGGTGCTAAGGACAATGATTCGCATCGTGCTAAAGGAGCTGAGATTGCTCCTCGGGCGGCAGCGTTTTATAAGAAGCTTAACAGGGCAGACCGATTCGAACATGTGATTTTTGACGGTGGTCACGAATTCGATGATGCGTCTGCATGGGCCTTTGTTGAAAAACACTTATAGATAATCTCAAAGCGTCGTTACTAAACAGATCGAATTGCATCCGGATAGGAATCAGATTCAACAATGAAACCATTTCAACTATGTTTGTGGTCGCTTGCTCTCTGGACGGGCTTGTCAACTAATCCTGTGGCTGCTGAGGATAAAGATATATTCGCTCGGGACAATCTGGTGGCCTGGTGTATCGTACCGTTCGACGGAAAGAAACGAGGGCCTGCCGAGCGTGCTGCGATGTGTGCCAAATTGGGACTCAAAAAGGTGGCGTATGATTGGCGCGAGGAGCATGTGGCCACATTTGAACAGGAAATTCTGGAATACAAAAAGAACGGTCTGGAGTATTTTGCCTTTTGGTACGTTCATGAAGAAGCTTTCAAGCTTTTCGAAAAACATAAGCTATCGCCTCAGATTTGGTACATGATTCCTCAGCAAGAAGACGGCACGCAGGAACAACGAGTCAAGCAGGCGTCCGAAGCCTGCCTATCTGTCATTGAACGAGCAAAGAAGATGGGTAGTCAGGTGGGACTCTACAATCATGGTGGTTGGTCAGGGGATCCTCCCAATATGGTGGCTGTATGCGAATACCTGAAGAAGCATCATCAAGTCGATAACGTTGGAATCGTTTACAACCAGCATCATTGCCATCCACGATTGGAGATGTTCGAAGCAGACCTCCAGTCTATGTTGCCTCATCTGCTGTGTCTGAACCTCAACGGTACAACGAAAGACGGTGACAAAAAAGGAATGAAGATTCTTCCATTGGGAGAAGGGGAATTAGACGTAAGGCTTCTTCAAATTATTAAAAAATCTGGATACGATGGTCCCGTCGGAATCATTGGGCATACTCAGGATGATGTTGAACTACGTTTGAAGGATAACCTCAATGGGCTCGAATGGTTGCGTCCACAGCTTGAGGGTAAACCAGCGGGGCCAAAGCCAAGGCCAGTGACTTGGTCACCAGAGCAGGGAGCTGCCTTGCGAGTGAAGCCTGCCGGTGTCTTGGTGGAAAATAACGAGCGGAATCGTGTACCGGCCATCACAGTAGAAGCTCGTGTTATGTTTCCGGATAAAGAGAATTACAACATCATTGTGGCCAGTGATGAAAAACGTTCGATCAGGCACTGGGAGCTGTTCTCGCTCAATGGCAAAGGTACATTTACGTTGTATGCACCTGGGATGATTCCAGATCATGTGCATACAGATGCATTGATCGCCGACGGGAAACCCCACACCGTAGGAATGATCTATGAAGAGAAACTAATTCGTCTCTATGTGGATGGCCAATTGGTAGCCAATCAGCCAGTGGAAATGAAGCCTGGAGAAGGGGTCCCTGGTAAGCTCGGGATTGGAAGACTAGTATCAGGGCAAATTGGTAGTTCAGGGCCGGTTGATTGGGTCAGAATTCTGCGAGGTCCTAGCTTGCCCTGGAGTCAACATGCGCTTCCGCCGAAAGCAGGCCCCACCATTTTGCGATGGTTGGCAACGGATGTGAATAAAGTCGAATCGAAACCGGACATGATTGGGATGACCCCTGAGTACTCCGAAGAGTTGGTGGATCAGATTCTTCGTCATGTGAACGAGCTGGGGAATGCCGGACAGGGGATGGTGGCATTTGCAAACAGTAAAACGGCTTGTATCAATTGTCATCAGGTGGGCAAGATCGGTGGAACGGTTGGGCCCAATCTCACGAAACTTGCTGTCGAACGAAAGCCACACGAAATCGTTGAATCGCTGTTGTGGCCCAAGAGGAAAATCGATGCTAAATACAAAGCGCATGCTATCATCACGGCCGATGGAGATACGCTAAGTGGGTATGTTCTTGATCGTAATGCGGAACGAATTCTGTTCCGCGACCCTGCTAAAGGGCCTGAGCATAAGATGGAAATTTTGTTGGATGACCTGGAGGCAGAACGGGAAGTAGGCACATTAATGCCAGAAAACCTAGTAGGAGCAATGTCCTATGGTCAGGTGTACGATCTGGTTAGTTTTCTGTTGGACTTAGGGAAGTCAGAGGAAATTCCATTAGCTGAAGTGGAGACAGTTTTGGAGCATGCAACGGCTCATGTCCACGGGGCAGCAGAATTTGCCTACGATAAATCACCGTTACCAGCTTCGAAGCACACGCATTCAGACCATCCAGTTAATCGTGATCGTGAGTACGACTTCTATGCAAAAGAATCTGAGTTCTTTCGTCAGATGTTGCTCGAAGGTGAACGAGTTCCTCCGGTTTTGATGTCTTTCAAAGGACTGGATGGAGGCGAGCAGGGGCATTGGGGAAATCAGGATGAAGAAACCTGGAAACGCGATGCCTGGAATCAGGTGGACTTAGGCAATATGCTCGCCGGAGTTTTCCGAGGAGGAGGTGTGACGGCTGCCCGAGGGATCGCTGTTCGGATCGGCGAAAATCAGGAACTAGCCTGTGTCTTTAACCCTGCGTCGCTGTCCTATGAGATGGTGTGGAAAGATGGCTTTATCAAATTCTCGGATATCCGGCATGGATTTTTGGTTGGGATTCCCATGGATGGCACGGCCGTTGAATTTGCGGACAGCGGTCTGACGGTAGAAGGAACGAAGCTGACAGGCAGTGCTCAATTCCATGGATTATATCGCAGTGGAAAACGGATCTACTTCAAATATACGCTCAATGGAAAAACCTATCTCGATTCCCCGTGGGTTAAAGATGGAAAGTTTATCCGGGAAGTACAGTTGCGAGACGATCCGTTGCCTGCTGAATTGTTTGAAGGTGTTGGAGAATCGGATCCTGAGGTGTTTGTTACGAAAATCACCCATGGTGACGGCGCACCATACGCTATTGATACAGTGGAACTACCTTTAAGGAATCCCTGGCACGTCCCAGTGATGGGAAGTGGCTTAGCAATGCTGGGCGATGGTAGTGCATTGCTCGCCACCATGCATGGAGACGTTTGGAAGGTTGAAAATCTTGCGTACCCGTCTAAGGAAGCTCGCTGGACACGTTTTGCCACCGGACTCCATCAACCTCTTGGAGTACATGTCGACGAAGACGGGATTTTTGTGCAATGCCGCGATCAACTCGTTCGCTTGTGGGACTTGGATGATGATGGAGATGCGGATTTCTATGAATGTTTTTCAGACAAGTTTGAAACGTCGACTGGCGGACACGATTACATCTGTGGGTTGGAACGTGATGCAGATGGGAATTTCTACACAGTATCTGGGCCTGACGGAGTCTATAAGATTGCACCCGACGGCCAGACAGCCACAGTGATTGCCACTGGATTTCGAAATGCAGACGGGATCGGTCTGACACCGGATGGGGTTTTGACTATTCCGTGTGCAGAAGGTGGCTGGACGCCGGCCAGTATGATCTGTGGTATGAAATTAACAGACAAGTCCATTCCCCATTTTGGTTTCAGAGGACCCAGGAATGGAGAGATGCCCAGTCTTCCGTTGGTCTATTTACCTCGTGGGTTGGATAATCAAACCGGTGGCCAAAAGACTGTTGAAAGCGACCGATGGGGACCACTCAGTGGAAAGCTACTTCATTTTTCGTTTGGAACAGGAACACACTTTCTCGTGCTGAAAGACGAAATTGAAGGCCAGCTTCAAGGTGCCGTTGTGAGACTGCCTGGTGATTTTCTTTCTGGAATTCATCGAGGGGAATTCTCTCCGCAAGACGGACAGCTCTATGTAACAGGGATGCAGGGTTGGGGTTCCTATACGCCGGAAGACGGTTGTTTTCAACGTGTTAGATACACCGGCGACAGCGTGCAAGTGCCAACCACTTTCCATGTTCACAAGAATGGAATCCTGTTGAAGTTTTCCGAACCATTGGATCGTGCCTTAGCCTCGCAGGCTGAAAGCCATTTTGCCATGAGTTGGAATTACAGATATGGGCCGCAATATGGTTCTCCCGAATATTCCACAAAGCACTTAGGAATGATTGGGCATGATTACCTTGCGGTTAAAAGTGCACATGTATTAGAGGATGGACGGTCTCTGTTTATTGAAGTCCCAGAAATCCAACCAGCGAACCAAGTTCACTTGCGAGTCCAGACAGCACCGGGCGTATTTAGTGAGCTATTTATGACTGTGCACAAATTGGATGCCGAGTCCTTTGTAGATGCACCGGGATTATTGGCATTAGATAACAAACCGCTGAACCCCCATCCGATCATTAACGATATCGCGCTCGCAACCAAAGTCGTTCCCAATCCATTTGCTTCGGTAATTGCAGATGCCAGACCCGTTACCATTCAGGCAGCTAACAATCTGTCCTTTGCGACTAAACTAATCCGAGCGAAACCTGGTGAAGTGCTAGCCCTTACATTCGACAATCCTGATGTCGTTCCACATAACTGGGCCTTATTGAAACCGGGAACATTGCAACGAGTTGGTCAAATGGCCAATCAATTGATATCCGATCCGGAAGCCGCGATTAAACAATATGTTCCAGATACGACCGATGTGCTGGCCTTTACAGATATTGTCCTGCCGAAACAGCAGTTCACTATTTATTTTCAAGTGCCCGAACAACCTGGAAGGTATCCCTATTTATGTACTTTCCCGGGGCATTGGCTGGTTATGAATGGAGTACTCTTGGTGGAGTAGAGACTTTTCTTTTGAAAAATCTACGTTGGGCGTAAATTAGGCAAGTAACAATCTTAGTTGATTTGTGTTAGATAAGAGATTTAGAGATGGTTAGCAAATTACATAGGATGATTGGGCTAATTGTTGTCAGGAACTGCAGGCTCAAGTCGTTTCTTCCCTCTGAGAGAGCATGGTGACATTGAGATGCAATTAAGACGATGGTTGAGTCATCAGGTGACTCAGTGCAGTTTGGTATTTTTCTTTCTCTTCACGCTTTCGTGCTCGGCACTCGAAAAGCCAAATCTGCTGATTATCCAAACTGACGAGCATCACTTCGGGACGCTTGGTTGTTACGGAGGGGAAATTGTCGATACCCAAAACATCGACTGGTTGGCAGAGCAGGGAGTCTTATGTACCAGTTTCTATGCTGTCACACCGGTCTGCTCACCATCCCGGGCTTCGTTCGTTTCAGGACGTTACCCTCAGAAGACTCCGGTTGAGACGAATAATATACCGTTGAATGACGGGGTAATCACCTTTGCTTCTCTCCTAAAACAACAGGGATATGCAACAGGGTTTGCAGGAAAGTGGCATCTTGACGGTGATGGGAAACCGCAATGGAGTCCGGAACGTAAATTCGGATTCGACGACAATCGCTTCATGTTTAATCGTGGGCATTGGAAGAACTTTGAGATTGTTAAAGCAGAGCCGCGTGTTGGGGCGAGAGATAAGAAAGGGCAGCCGTCCTATAGTTTGGCCGAAGCAGACGAACGATCGTTTTCGACAGACTTTCTATGTGACCGAGCGGTAGAGTTTATCAAGGCCAATAAGGCACAGCCATTTTGCTATTACGTGAGCCTGCCCGATCCGCATGGACCGAATAGTGTCCGAGCTCCGTATGACACGATGTACGCTGATATCAAAGTACCGATTCCTCCGACTCTTATGCGGGAACCCAATCAGATCCCGAATTGGGGTAAATCTGATAGCGTGACGGCAGCCCAGCTGCGACGGATCATGCCTGCCTACTATGGGATGGTGAAATGTATTGATGACAATGTAGGGAAGCTGATTCAAACGCTGAAAGAGGAAGGCCTTTTGGAGAAAACGATTATCGTTTTTACCTCGGATCATGGTGACTTATGTGGTGAGCACGGACGACTGAACAAAGGTGTACCTTATGAGGGCTCAGCCAGAATTCCATTTATCGTTTACGCTCCGGGAATTCTTCCAGGCGGACGTGTCGTTGACGAAGCTCTGACGACGGTAGATTTTCTCCCGACCATCTTGTCGATGATGTCGGCGCAGAGTAATTACACATCTGACGGTAGAAACGCTACGAGATTGCTGCGGGGAACACTTCAGAAACCTTGGTATGACCTTACTTTCCTTCGTAGTACACCGGGGGATCCCTGGTTAGCAGCCGTATCCGGGCAATACAAACTGGTTATTTCAGCTACTGATAAACCATGGTTAATCGACGTGAGAAACGACCCCAATGAAATCGTCAATTTGTTTGGTAAACCACAATATGCAAAGACGATTGCACAAATGAGGGCTGGGTTAATTCGGTATGTAAAGGCCCACAACGATACGCACGCAAGATTTCCAGCAATTCAGGTTCAGCTCTCCGGGTTTTAGTTGGTCACCTGACAGCGTGTTGCCGGGGAATTGCGACGTACGTGAGTCACCTTTACGCCTTGTAGTTGGTTACTCCCCACATCAGCTCCAAATCTAGCGACGGCACCGTTTTTATGCTGGTTTAGTTGTACGTGTAATACTTTCTTAGCACCGTTGGTAGTTTGTACGGTGAGGTACATGGTTTGTTCTGAGTGTTTAATGGCTTTCCAGAAGTCCTTGATGCGATGAATATCTAACGTATTGACGTGTGTGATAACATCACCACGTTGCAGACAATACGGTTCGGAAGCTTCAGCTAAGCCCCGACCGACCAATAGCAATGTCATCGTTGCGACAATTGATTTCACATATTCCATGATATTATCCTCAGTGGAGTTATTTCTTGCGTGGATCAAAAAGTGGGTCAATCATCTGAGCATTGATCGAGTTCCATTGTTCCTTTAGTGAGTTTAAGACGTCGACTTGTTGCGTGGCCAGATCATTTTCCTCGCCGATGTCATGACGTAGGTTGTATAGTTGCCAGTCCGGTGATCCAAAACGAGTTGGTTCCAATAGTGCCTTCCAATCACCCATGCGTATCGCTCGTTTAGCACCCACTCGCCAAAATAAAGAATCATGAGGGGCCTGTGCGTTCTCGCCGGTGACAAAGGGAATCAGGTCGACACTATCCAGCGTTTTGGATGGCTTTGGTGCACCGGCGGACTTTGTAAAGGTTGCCATCAGATCGGTGGAGATTACAGGGTGACGGTATATCTGACCAGCAGGGATGGTACCTTGCCATTGCATCATGAAAGGTACGCGGATTCCTCCTTCATACATCATTCCCTTTTCACCTTTGAGAGGTGAGTTCGAGGAAGTTAACTCGCGCGTCGGGCCGCCATTATCGCTCAGAAAGACAATAATCGTGTTTTCCATCAACTTGTTGGCCTCCAGAGCGTTTAAAACTTCGCCAACGCTATCGTCCAAATTAGCAAGCATAGCCGCAAAGATTTGGCGATGCACATCATCGATGTGAGAGAATTTTTTCATATATCTGTCGGCACCTTGCAGCGGCGAGTGCACGGCGTTGTAAGCCAGGTACAGAAAGAATGGACGATCACTTACGCGGTTTATAAAATCCACCGCTTCCCGTGTGAACGCATCAGTTAGGTATTCCTGTTCTTCTACAGGCTGTCCGCCACGGAGAATCGGATTATCCGCATCATAATCCGGTTCGTTATATCCCATATGGTCGGTATAAATCAGGGGTTCATTTTTACTGAACCATCGCCCGGTCTCCCCTCGGGGAAGAACCTTGCGACGAAGCATTGTGGTTACACCTCGATATGGAGATGGAACGAAGTAGTGGCCTTCATGCATAAAACCGAAGAACTCATCAAATCCCCGCCGAAATGGGTGATAGGCTGCTGTGCCGCCCAGATGCCATTTTCCAATCAATGCAGTTGTATACCCTGCCAGCTGTAGTTGGTCAGCAATTGTCTTTTGACTTGCAGGTAATCCAAAGTCGGGATCTTCATTACGGTGACCGGTTGGATTGAATTCATAGCCAAAACGAGTTTGATAGCGTCCTGTCATTAAACCGGCACGTGAGGCACTGCAGTAGGCCGCCGTGACATAGCCATCGGTAAACCGCACTCCAGCACTGGCAATCGAATCGATGTGCGGTGTGGGAATACGTGTAGGTTCTGGATCGAGTCTTAAATCCGGTAATCCTACTTCGCCATAACCAAGATCGTCTGCTAACAATAAGACTATATTTGGCTGGCGTTGATCTTCGCTCTTAGCTGTTGGAGCTAGATAGAGATTGACGATGACCAAGCAAAGGATCCATTTGTAATACGACATGAAATTCTCTCGGGAAGAAAAATTACTTTTAGAATATTCACATAGAATAAACTGATTAGGAAACCGTGGCTATCAATCTCCCCCATACGATTTGCATGAAAAGTCAAAAGGTTTTGGAACTCTATAATACGTTGGTGACTTTAGGAGTCAGTGATCTTGAGCGTTCAATTCATTGGGGAAGACTTCAGTTTCCGGCTCGTCGCTAGCTAGGCGACATCATCTGTTCTAAGCTAAGGGGGCGCTGTAACTCGTACTGGACCTATGCGATTCGTTGACGTGACACTTGCGTACAATGTCGAGTCTTATGAGCGAGTGGATCAAGGTTTACAGGAAGCCATTGAAGCCGGCGAGACGCTAGTGAAACCCAGTCAGTGTGCAGATTGGGGTGGGTATTCGAGATAATTTGCAGATCCGGATGGCCATCTTTGGGAAGTGACCAGCCCACAGGGATCCTAAATGAATTCTGGGCAACAACAATCTTAGGACGCGGAGAACTTAAGGGCACTCTTCAAGGCGGTGGCCAAAGCTTCCTGCTGGTGGCTTCTGACCGCAATCGCATTGATGACCAGTAGACCCTGATCCAGCAGGCTATGGCCAACAAAGACACGTGGCGTACCATCTCGAAGCGTTTGGCACACCTCGAATGCGTTGGCTGCGGCAACATGTAGTTTTGGAAGGCTTTGTGGGTTTGTCCAAACTAGATGACTTTCAATCGATTCTTCTGCAAGTGAATTCTGGAGGTCAGACAGCGTGGCTGCGAACAGAGCCATTTTGGCGGTATTGTCTTCATGGAGAAACGAGTTCAACGCTGTCATCAAAGACATGATGGACTCTTTCGAAACCTTGAAGCCACGGCCGATGCCATGCCTGGGCATGCCTCGGAATTGCTCAGCATCGAGAAGCGTTGGTTTCCAAAGTTGAGGATGGTCGTCCATATCCAGCATTTGCAATAATGCAGAACCGACCAACTGTTTTTGGCCGAGTAGTAATCCGCTGGCCTGAGGACCTCCTATCGCCTTGCCACCACTAAAAGCAATTAGATTGGCACCCGATTCGACGAGTTTCTTGAGGTTTGAGGGAGGAGGTAATTCACCGGCGGCATCGACTAAGATAGGGAGGTTGTATCGTTCCCCAAGTGCAACGATTTCGTCGAGAGCCGGAGCGGAATGACCAGTGTAAACATAGAGGATTCCGGCAGTGTTATCGTCAATGGCCGCTTCATACTCCCAGGCTTCTGTTCGTCGCACTCCCGCTCCACTGACGACTTCATTAAGACCTACTTCTTTTAGGCGTGCGCCGCTGGCCCTGACGGCATGGTCGTATCCGCTTCGATGATCCCGTGAGACGATAAAGTCACAGGGCATTTTTTCAGTGTGAGGCAAACATTCCATTTTGGCTGGATCGCTCCCAGCCAGAATGGCGGCAGCCCCTAGTGTTAAAGCTGCTGCTGCTCCGGAGGTGACTATCCCGGCTTCACAACCGATCCAGGAGGCCAGCTGTTGAGAAACAGCAGTTTGTAATTCTTCGATGGGCACGGCTTCCAGGCTTGCCTGTTCATAAGCCGCCAGTGCTTCCTGCCGAAGTGGAGCTCCACCTAAACGCGTAACGGTACCACAGGCATTAATAATGGGACGGACAGAAAGATCGTCGTAATTGACCATGATGGCATTCCTATCGTGGCTGGCTGGTCAGGTGGACCAGGACATCGGTGACACGTTGTTGATTTTCAGGCTTAAGAATCAGGAATCGGCGCGACCCGTTTTCAGTCGGAACGAATTCAGTGTACCCATCGCTGTGTACTTTCACTTCACCCCGTGGCGATAAATCAAAATAATCACGATCAGGTCGCACGCCATGCAGGACACTCGTTAAGTCCCAAGTCGGCCGTTCGTGCGGAGTTGGATTGTAGAGTTGATAGGCCACAGGGATGGGATGCTTTTCAACATAATTGAAGTCCTCGAGAATCGATCGAGCGGGATAACGGAGTGCGATTCCAATTTCAAAGCCGCTGATGACAACTTCTGAGGGCCATGATTCCAAAATGCGTTTGGCATTGGGGATATCGATTTTTACGTTGTATTCGAGAAATCGTTTGTTATCTCCGATGGGAGTGAAAGAACCGGCCATGACTTCCAGGTGATGCACCTTAGCCTTGATTAAGTCCATGCCGCTTAAGGGGCTGAACTTGTCTGGTTTCGTATTCATTAACCTCGATAGATTTGTAGAGAAGCCAACTTGAGCGATGACCACGCTCTTATCGTCGGCGGCTGCCAGCGTTTTACGAAGCAGATCCAAGGCGTCCGGGGCATCGGTGCCCTGTAACAAATCATGAGGGTATTGCAAAGCATCTCCCTGGCGGTGTTCAGCCAGAACCGTGTATTTACTTGGTTCCTTGGCCATGCCGTCCTTCACCACGCCGATGGGGATGTCCGGACGTCCATAGAAAGTATTTATCAGGTCAACAAAAGCTGCCGCTTGAGGATGATCTTTGGTAACGGTAACTGCTAGTAACTCACACTCTCCGCGAGACACAAGTGAGTGAATCATCGCTAACGCCATGGCGTCATCGATATCGTTACCCATATCGGTATCAAAAATCAATTTGACGGGCTCTTTTGCCGTAAGAGACAATGGAAGGAAAATGAGGGCGAGTAATAGAGTGAGATTTCTCATATCGATCTCGGTGGGCTTATGATTGGGCTGGGAAGTGGCTACATGTTCTTCCTACAAGTTTATTTACTCGTCAGGTTGATTGAAACAGGCAGTAGAGCATGAATGGACAGGATCGCAGAAAGTTTCTTGGGCAATCACTAGCGATAGCAACAGTCACCGCGGCAGAGCAGGTATCGAGAGGGTCGTCGAATGCTGGTGAAGAGATTCGCATTGGCGTTATCGGTAATGGAGGACGGGCAGCCAGTCTTAAGGCAGAGTTGCAGCAACGTCAGGATGCACGAATTACCTGGATTGCAGAAGTCAATGAGGATCGTAAACAGGATAAGGCAGTTAAGCACACCGGCGATTTTCGAAATGTACTTGATGATCCCGCCGTCGATGCAGTCGTCATTGCCACACCGGACCACTGGCACGCTCCGGCAGCGATTCTTGCCTGTGAGGCAGGGAAGCACGTCTATGTGGAGAAACCATGCTCGCATACGGTTCGCGAAGGCCGATTACTAATCGAAGCTGCTAAGAGAAATAAGACTGTTGTTCAACACGGTACGCAAGTCCGCAGTACCGATATGATGATTGAAGCAATCGAGTTGCTACGAAGTGGAATCATTGGTGATGTGAAAGTAGCCAAGTGCTGGAACGTTCAACGTCGTGCCAATATCGGTAAACAGCAACCTGGCAAAGTTCCCGATAATCTCGATTATGAAAACTGGGTTGGTCCTGCCGAGTGGTTGCCGTATCAACAAAATCGAGTGAATAGTGGTTGGCACTGGTTCTATCCCTATGGGACGGGCGACATGGGAAACGATGGCGTCCATGATATAGACTACGCTCGCTGGGGGCTGGGTATTGCTGTACATCCGAATCGAATTGCTGCGGTGGGAGGAAAGTATTTTTTCGATGACGACCAGCAGTTTCCAGATACACAGCATGTGCTGTTCGAATATGACGGGGACGGCGGTTTTGGCAATCAGAAAACTCTGATTTATGAACAACGATTGTGGTCGACCAACTATCCGCACCACACCGATAGTGGTGCCGAGTTTTACGGAACCGAAGGACAAATGTATCTAAGCCGTCGAGGCAAAATAGAAGTGCTGGGTTCACGCAATGTGAAACGTGACGTCTCGGTGACTCCCGAAGGACAAAATACTCGAAAGCATATTGCCAACTGGCTTGATTGTATTCGATCCGGAAATCGTCCGAATGCAGATATTCAAAAAGGGCACCTGACCTCTTCTCTTTGCCATTTGGGCAATATTGCTGTCCGAGCCGGGCGAGGATTCGAATTTGATCCCAAAGCAGAACAAATCATCAATGAGCCGGACGCCAATCGCCTGTTAACAAAACAATACAGAGAGCACTGGGGCAGACCTAAAGCAGTCTGACTACCAGCAATTCTTAGTGTTTAGATCGGGCTTAGTAATAAGTATCCCCCCGCTAGGGGCGTGGATGGCGTTTGAAAATGTTAATCTGGGTAGTCTGTGCCGAAAAATCCTTTTTTTCAGGCAGTTTCGTAACGCAACGCTACCGATTATTCCGAAGAAAACGATAAGGCATAGCGCTATTGGCTGCGCTTCACAGTTGCGTGTTGTGTCAATCAACGTTTGAAATCGGGATATTAGTTTTGCTAAGTGGACTAAAAAAGTACTTCTTGCTGACAACCGCCTTGGTGATTGGGTTGGTCTGTGCGATCGGTGTGAATCAGGAAAAAACTGTTGAGCAACCGGTGGAAGAGGGTGAGACTCAGCGAGTTTATGCTGCTGCCATCGATATGGATGCAGGTGAGAAGTTTGACTTTACTAAACTCCGGATACTGGAGGTTGGTAAAGAGCGGCTATTGGATCAGGAACCAGTACTGGAACTCGAGCAGATTAAAGGGCAATATGCTGCGACTCGGCTCCAGGTGGGTGACCCAATCACTTCTTCAGTAGTTCAAGCCACGGACCAAGTTTCGATCGAAAAGATCATGCCAGGGTTCAGTACGGTCACTGTCAACAGTCATTTGGATCCGTTGTTGATAGGTTTGATGGAGTCAGGATGTAGCGTGGATGTTGCGGGAGTTATCCCGGCAGAAGCCAGCGGCAAGCTGGGGGTGACCCGTTTGGCTTCCAATTGTCGGGTGTTAGGGGTGCAGGATAGTACAGCGGTTGAGCAGCTGGAAGCCGCGGTGACACTCTTAGTGAAATCTGAATTAGTAGATCCAATTCTTCTTGCCGGTAAAGCAGGCGATCTGCACCTAAGTCTGACCGGTGCTGCCGACGAAGGAGATTTTCCCTCGGGGATGATTACAACGCTTGATTCGATTCAGCAGAAGATTTTGGCCCAAGTCGCATTACAGGAAACACCTCAAGTGCCAGTACCTGAAAGTGCTGCCGTCACAGAACCGATGCCGACGGTTCAATCCGAAGACCGAACTCTGAACTCCCAACAGCAAATACAGGAAATTGCCGCGAAAATGGCTCAGCAAGTATCCTCGCAGGTTAGCCAGGAAGTTTCTGATCAAGTTACCGATCAGGTTGTGCAGCGGATTACGGATCGGATGGACCAGCTAAAGACCAACCAATCGGACGTGACTCCAGCAGCAATTGTGACTCAGACTCCCGCAAAGGTGGAAAACTATCGCGAAATGGAAGTAGTTACGCCTGATGGTGTGGTTCGTTATGTGTGGAAGACTCGTGATAGTGAACCAGTCATTATTGCCGACGAGAAGCAGGAAACGAAAACCAGTCAGGTGGTGGATGATGACCCTGCACGCATTGCATTAAAGAAGTAGAGATCGAGATCCAATGAAACGACTTGAATTGAATTCCCTTGCCTCCCTGTTGTTGGTTCTATTTGTGGCAACTGCCGTTCAGGGACAACAATCAGAGGAACCGGATGGATTCGCATTGCCAGAAGCAGGGGTTAAGTCGGTTAGTCCTGCCGTCCAGGTTGAAATGGAACTAGCGGAACATCGAGTGTTAAGCTGGCCGTTCCATGTCACTCGGATTTTTCTGGCTGACGACACGTTGGTCAAGCTCGAACCGATGACTCCCAGCAAAGTCCGTTTGCGAGCCTTAAAGTCCGGGTCGACTAAAATTAATGTTTGGGGAGAGAACGGGGTTGCTCAAGCATATGATATCCTAATCCACGCTCCGATTACCGAGTTGCAGAAGATCCTGAAGGAAGAATTCTCTGAGAGCAAGATCACGGTACGGCAGGTAGCAGCAAGTGTCATGTTAAGTGGTGAAGTCGCCGAGCAGAACGCTCGTGAGAATATCGAGTCAGTAGCCCGTCAGTTTTTTCCACGAGTCATCAACAATCTCAAACTGAAGATTCAACCGGAAGTTGAGCCTGAGCCAGTGAAGCTGCAGGCATCGATCTTTGAAGTTTCACACTATGACTTAAAGCAGCATGATTTGAAGTGGCCCTTGGAGGCGAGTCGAAAAGGTGAAATGCAGCATGAGGTGTTGGCAACAAAAGGTGCTGTGGCAGAATTCCTGCAATCAGCCTACGAAAAGAAATTGCTTCGTAAAATTGCTACCCCACTGATAACGACTGTCGAAGGCCGCCGAGCGGCATTTGAAACGGGCGGGCAGATGCCATTGGTTATTGCCTCAGGTAGTCAGGGTGGACGAGTGCGTTTGCAACAGTGGGGCGTTCGTATGAATGTGCTACCGACGAGATTGGACAACGGTAAGCTGCGTTTGGGCGTACAACCCAAAATCAATCAGATCGATGTGGCCAAAGCGATACGAGTCGAGTCCGTGTCGTTACCCGGAATTCGCACTCATCAAAATGACTTACTAGTCGACTTGGGAGAAGGCGAATCTCTGATGCTCTATGGGATGCCCATGGAACGGGTCATTCGGGAAAAAGAAGACCTACCTTTATTATCGGATCTACCACTACTTGGTGAGTCCTTCTATAAGACGAACAAGATCGACGATAAGGTCGAGCTTTTCATTATTATCTCTCCAACGCAAACGCCAGGCGAAAAAGTGGCCGCATCTGAGTAAGTGAGCAACAAAAAACGAGCGATGAAACATGGTTCGATCACTCGTTTTAGGTTTTGTCTTTGAGACCTCAAAGCTATCTAATAGTCTCAGTCTCCTGTGCTACCATCCCCGTTTATGTCACATGCTGTTCCGTCGGGTTGGATCGTTTCCAGAGAAGCATAAGTTTCCGGCTCGGCTTCTCCTTCATACGGATTGTCTGTTGGTTCGGTAGCGGAACTATCCCCACTTGCAGGATCATCCTTGAAGGCAACAAAGAAGAACACTAGCACGCCGGCTGCGAAGATAGCAGGGATTCCCCATAGCTTTTGCCAATCGATTTGCTTGAGTTCATGAATCTTCTGGGCAGCTGCGTAATCTTCGTCGGAGATATCGGCCGCTCGTTCGAGTACGGTATATTCCTCCGGTGTGCAGGCCGTTTCAATGTATCCAGCGACTTTGGCACCAATGAACATACCAACACCCAATGTAAGCATCACTAGCAAACCCTGTGCTTGAGCACGAATTGGCTCGGGAGCTTTCTGGTCGGTATAAATCTGCCCAGTTACGAAGAAGAAGTCGTAACAGATGCCGTGAACGACGACTCCAAGAATGATCAGAGAACTTGTTTGTGAAGGTGCACCAATGGCAAACAAGGCATATCGTAATGCCCAAACAGCCATTCCGACTCCCAGCATTTTCTTGACGCCTAGCCGGGCGAAGAAGAATGGTATGCAAAGCATGAAGATGACTTCAGACACCTGGCCAGACGCCATGGTTATACCGGTCGGCAACTCAACCATCTCAACGACCCTACTGGCAATCTGGTAGTAGAAAGCCAATGGAATACAGATCAAGATCGAAGAGATCATAAAGATCATGTACGCTTTGTCTTTGAGCAGTGCCAGAGCGTCAAGTCCTAGCAATTGCTCAATCGTTGCCTCTGATTCTGAATTGGCGGGAGTGTTTGGCAGCGCAAAACTAATAATTCCCAATAGGACAGCGGCCGCTGATGTCATATAGAACATGTTGATGTTCTTTTCAAAGGCAAGGAATGTAAGTGCAAATCCGGCTGCGATCCATCCCAGAGTCCCGAAAACTCGGATCTTAGGGAATTCCTTTTCTGAATCCGTCATATTCTTCATAGCCACTGTATTGGATAACGCCAGCGTTGGGTAATACGTCAGCATGTATAGGAAGAATATGATATTAATGGTGTCCGGAGATCCTGACTCTGTCATTTGCGTTGTGGCGAAAAACATCAGTCCTCCGCCTAAAAGATGCATGAATCCAAGGACTTTTTGAGCTGCCATAAATCGGTCAGCAACCATGCCGACAAATAGTGGCGCGATAATACCTGCAATTGGTCCAACAGCATAGGTCCAACCAATATCATTGCCGTCAAATCCGATGGTCGTTAGGAAGTTAGGAGCAGTCACATACCAGGCTCCCCAAACGAAGAACTGCAAAAACATCATGATGCAGAGCAGGATAAAATTACGCATCGTTACACTCCGGGGTACTTTGAGAGGAATTAATAATAAGCAGTGATTGTAGCCTGACTAACAAGGTCAACACAATCTAAATTCAGACGCGAGTCAGAGTAAAGCTGACTGGTGAGGCTATAAAGAAAGCCCGGGTTTTGGAAACTCGGGCTCGTCTTTTCACAAAGTGGAGGATAGGGGACTCGAACCCCTGACCTTTTGGCTGCCAGCCAAACGCTCTCCCAGCTGAGCTAATCCCCCGTTTGAATAAACTACACATAGGCAGAATGCCGAAACATTCAAACAGGTGTGTGAGTATTTGAAATTAACTAGGGTTGCCTGACCTGTCAACCACCTCGCACGGACAACTCCAAACCACCAATTCGGATTCAAGAGTGAATAAGAAAACTGCCATCACAATCGCCAAATATCTGGTTGCATTAGGGATCGTCGGATTCCTGATTTGGCAGGTTCTCTCGGGGGAAGATTCAGCCAGCTTCACCCAGGTTTGGGAAGACCGAGCTAGCTGGAGCGTGCTGCTGTTGCTGGCAAGCCTGCTGGTCGCATTGGCCGGTTTGTCAGTTACCTTTGTGAGATGGTATTTTCTGGTTCGAGCATTAGATATTGAGTTCAAACTGAAGGATGCGTTCCGCTTGGGATTTATTGGCTACTTCTCTAACTTCCTCTCGTTGGGAGTTGTTGGCGGGGATGCAATCAAAGCGATATTCATTTCCCGAGAGCGTCCTGATAAAAAGCCTGAAGCTGTTTCGTCCGTCGTCCTGGACCGGATCATGGGACTCTACGCGTTGACCGTCGTCTGTGCATTGGCCTCATTTGCCGGTACTCAGGTAGCCGAAAGCGCAGAAGAAACAGCCGCTGCGTTACAAAAGATTTCCGAGGTCTCACTTGCCATCTCCGCCATCGGAGCGATCGTTGGGTTGTTGTTGATATTTGTACCGGCACTGACAGGAACGGCTGTACAAGAAAGAGTGGAAAAAATACCTCGGCTGGGACCGACTTTCAAGAAACTGACTTTTGCCATCTACACTTATCGTAGTCAACCATTACTCCTCATCGGCCTAGTTGCCATGAGCACTGCGGTACATTGCCTCTTTGCCCTGAGCGTGTTTGTCATGGCCATGGGACTGGGGATTGTCCACCCAACCTTCATCCAGCATTTGGTTATTTCTCCGATGTCGAACCTAGCTGCTTCAGTACCATTGCCGGGAGGCATCGGAGCATTTGAAACAATGTTTTCAAAAATGTATGTAGAAGGTGGTTTTGATGCCGGGACAGGTTTGGCCGTTGCGTTAGGGTTTCGGCTGGTCACTATCATCAACGCTCTGATCGGCGTGATGTACTATCTCAATAGCAAAAAAGACGTAGACATTTAAACAATTAAGCATTTGGAGAAATGTTCAATGGACTATTGATAATTGGCCATTGTCATATGGTTAAATGTTTTTTCTCTTTTCATAAACAGTGAAAATCGGCACAATTCACTCTCAATAACCATTTCTATTTATTAATTGGATAGCGGCTTTATGATGTGGATTCGAAAATCCCTCTGTCTCCTAGGTTTCGTGTATCTGCTGTTGGCTTACAGTCAGCCCACTCAGGCCAAGCAACTGTATGTTGATAACATCGGAGGAAGTGACAATCAAAACGGATTGGCTCCCAATGGAAACGGTGGAAAGAGCGGGCCAGTGAGGACCATTTCTCGCGCTTTACGGCTGGCTGGCAAGGGGGATACCATCCACGTTGCCAATACAGGCGATCCTTATCGGGAGAGTATCTCCGTGCAGGGGGGGGACAATAGCGGTCTGGTAGGCAAGAGTTTCACGATCATTGGAGACGGAGTGGTGCTTGATGGGAGAACGGAAGTACCTAAAGATGATTGGGAATTACTAGGAGACAGTACCTACAGTACTCCAGCCCCTTCCGAATTTACAATTCTTTACCTCGATGATAAGCCCGCTGAAAGAGTCACGGTCGAAGATGCGGCGACCTCCATTCCTGAACTAACCGAGCACCAATGGTGTATGTTTAACCGTCGAATCTATTTCAAGACGGAATCGACGAAATTGCCGCGTGAATATGACCTCACCTATAACATGCGTAGGGTTGGAATCACTCTGGTGAATTGTCGCAATGTCGTGATCCAGGGATTTGTCGTTCAGGGTTTTCAGTTAGATGGTATCAATGCGCATGACAACGTATTTGGCGCCACGGTTCTGGGAGTCGTCGCACGCGGGAATGGGCGTAGCGGCATCAGCGTTGGTGGAGCTTCTCGAGTTACCATCGAATCTTCTTTGGTCGGCAATAACGGCACAGCTCAGATTCGCACGGAAGGCTTTAGCGAGACCAAACTGAAGAACAACGACCTGATCGATGATGACCCCAATGCTCCAGCTTTGGTAAGCGAAGGTGGGAAAGTTAAACAGGTAGACAATTAAACAATTGGACCTTTGTTCAATGGACTATTGAGAATTGACCATTGCTATATGGTTAATTGGTTAAAGGTTACAGATTTTGTCCGCCGGGCAGGACAGGGACCTGCAGATTATTCAGATCCAGTGGATTGTTGTTAACCGGTGCCTGCTTTGGAAATGCTATGTCTGAATTGAGATGAAGCTTTCCTTCGTTATATCTAGCCAACCGTAACGTCAGATCGGTTAAGAAGTCTTCGTATCCTCGGCGAGCTTCTGAAGGACTGATATTATGCAAGATTGCCAATTCACTGGTGTATTGATCAATCATATTGACTGCGGAACTGACCAGACGTTTAGCGGCCTCAAAGTCACCGAGCATTGCTGTGGCGGCCGCCTGATTCGAAACCAATTGCGCCTTTTGGATAACAGAGACATCCGTCGCCTGAAGCCCTGCCTCAACGAGCCTGAGAGCATATTCAGGATCCTGCAATTGCGGCTCAGGTGACATCGCATTAATCGTGGCAAGGAAGATCAGCGATTCAATATCGTCGGGATTGGCATTGAGAATGTCTTCACCGATGGGAGCTGGCATCGTGACGCGAACACATTGTTTCAAATGCTGAACGACGGCCAATATATTTCGCTCTTCATAGGCAATCGTTGCCAGCGTCGAGTGAGCCTTCCAATGGTCATTGTCGATTTGAGTCGTCGTGAACATGAATTTCCGGGCATCGTCGAGATACTTGGCAACGGTCGCCTGGTCCTTCACCTCTCCGGCGTTGTTCTTAATTCCCAAGATTCGCTGTAGCATGATGGCCAGATCGTAATTCGCTTCGGCGTAGTTGGGGTTGAGAATCAAAGCATGTTTGAGGTAGGCGACTGCTTCGTCGTACTGGCCGTATGTGAATTTGACTTTAGATGCATCACTATAGGCCTTGGCTTCGATATGAGACAAGTTGTGCTGACGCAATACATGGCAAGCTCCGGTGAGAGCTGGGCCCAGGTCTGGAATGATCGTGGGGATCGGGGTCAGGTGATCACGAATGATGTTGAGTACAGGCCGATGAAAATCGAGCGATTCGTTTGTCCTGTATTCCAGGCGTGGGTGGTCATCGTATAGTAATTGTGTTGTGGAGCCACCGGTCGCCTGCACCATAGTTTTCAATTGGGGGCCGCTGGCCAGGAAGCAGGAAAGGAAGACGTCTGGATTAGCAAGTTGATGCTTAGCACCTCCCCAGTGTCGGTACTTTAGGTCATCCATGAATAGTGGATTGGCCTGCACGTCGAATTTTTGCGAAATTTCGTCCCTTGAGAACGTCTCGGTGTCGTCGCCATTGACTCCCAACAGAAGTAGCTCGGAAGTGTTATACCAAAGCTGCGCATTTGGAAAAGTCTCGATAAAGGTTGCGACGACAGATTGGAATTCAGCGGCGGCAAGGAATTCCAAGGGTACGAATTGTGAGATTACGCCGCCTTCGTTAAGGCGTTGGCGAGCTCCCTGATAAAACTCATGGGTATAAAAGCTTGTGACCCCTGGCCTAAACACCTGGCCAACTTCGATCGAGATGACGTCATATTTTTCTTCTGTATGTGTAAGGTAGTTGCGCCCATCTTCCACAATCAATTCGATATTAGTTTTTTCGCGAGCAGGACTGCTTTCGGCAAGCCAGTCACCGTTGAAAAAGCGGATCAATAATGGTTCTAGTTCTGCTTCGATTTCAATAAGATGTAACTCATCGATGTCATGCATCAGGAATCGTTGCGCCGTTTGCCCCGTTCCTAGTCCGACGACACAGACACTTTTCGGATTCCCGTGAACCAGAGAAGGGATGTGCCCGGCCATGAATTGTTGTGTCCGTTTCGAATTTCCCTGCCATTGTTTATCAATATGCAGTTCATACAGATCGTTATTCTCGACGACGGTTATGAACGAATTGACTCCTTCAATTAAAGCCAGGTTGGTTCCGTCTAAAGTGGGAATTGTTCTGCCCTGGCTAAGCATGTCGAATGGAATTCTTGTTCGTTGAATAAACATACTGTTACTCGACATGCGAATCCCTACAAAGGCGAGCGCGACGAGGAGAATCCAGCCAACTCGATTTTCAAGCAGGCGGCCGTCCTCGAGTTTCATCCATGCTAGGAATCCTGCCACCACACTGCAGACACTTGTCAGTGCGACGGCGTTTTCAAGCCCCAGGCGAGGTAAGATTAGAAAACCAACTAGGATGGAGCCGATGATTCCTCCGCATGTGTTCAGAGCCGACAGACGACCGACATCGGCGCCAATACCGCTGGCATTGGCGTTGGCCAGGCGAATACCCAAAGGAAAGGCCATCCCGGCCATGATGGAAGGTACGAGCATGATCATGCCAATCAATATTAGTTGTTGGCTTAAACGCCCCGTTCCGAACGATTCCATGAAGTTAATCCAGACAATTTCAGCTGGAGCCATTATGATCGCAAATGTGATCAGCCCACTGAGAATCATCAGGGCACCGAATTGAAAGGTGTTACGTTTAAAGTCCGGTTTGATACTGGAGGCAAACAGGCTTCCCAGCACAATACCGAAGAGTATAACGGTCAACGTAAGCGTGTATGTGTAGACATTGTTGTCGATCAGAAGAGTGAGGAATCGAGTCCAGACTACTTCGTTTCCAAGTGCGGTGAATCCCGCTAACGCAAAAACCCATCCCAACGCTTTGGATTTCTGAGTCCCGGTTTCAGAGTCTTCTTCATTCGCAGCCGGTGCTTCTTCTTCGTCGGCTGTAATCGGCGATGGTAGTCGTAGGGACAGTACCGTGGCTCCGATAAGGAGATTGATGCCGCCGGCAAGAAAGATGGATGTGTTAATGCCAATCGAGGGTAGTAACAAGAATCCACAGATCGCTGCGCCAATGGTGGCGCCGAGTGTATTTAGAGCGTAGAGCCAGCTTACCGAATTCAAAACACCGTTTTGATGACGGACAAATTGACGGCAAAACAACGGAAGTGTCGCTCCCATCAAAATAGTTGGTGGAAGAAGACAGAGACTTACCAGAGCAGCACGCACAGCTAGTGATGCGAGCAAGGATCCTCGGATTGAGTCATACATGGTGGTATAGATGGAATCCACCAACGGCAAAAGAAAGACACTGACGATACATAGCAAGCCAACTGCGATTTCGATCTTCCCATAGAGCTTAATAGGAGTGGCTAGGTTTTTAGTACGCTTTCCAAACAAGTGACTTCCAATCGCCAAGCCGCCAAAGAAGACAGCCAATACCGTACTGACGGCATAGGTTGTTCCACCCACAATGACGCTGGCTTTGCGGATCCAGCTGATTTCGTAGACCAGTGCTGCGAAGCCGGATAGGACAAAGCAAATAAGGGCAACTAGTTCAGGTTTGCTGAGGGAAGAGTTGGAAGAGGTAGTAGTGTTTTCGGACATAGCTAACAGGTCATAGAGACCGATTGAATAATGTGGAAATCGTGCAGGGGCAGACACAGTGGGGCATGAAGACAATACGAACGGACTTGTCAGTTCGTTCTGCTAAATGACCGCCGAGCCTGAATAAAAAGGCCTGATTTCACTCTCGATTTCCAGTAAAAGAGCTCCGTCTACCTGAACGCCGTGACAATGCCCTTGAAACCGAACATCACCTTGAACGAAATCTACCTCGCTACCATTTAACATACAACGCGGATTCCAGAGCGACGGGATATCAGCTGTATTTGCTATAACTTGGCCGTAAAAGTTCTCGAGTTGCTGGAGTATCTCGATCAACACGTCGGTTAGTGGTATATCTGTATCGGTTACATCGGTTATAGAAATACTTTTGGAAGCGACATCAAAGGGGGCGTTAGCAAGCGAGTTATTGACATTAATCCCAATACCGATGACCAACGTTTGTGGGCTTTCCTGAGTCGTTTCAATTAGGATGCCTCCGAGTTTCTTGCGATGCAGGAAAATATCGTTGGGCCATTTGAGTTGGACTGATTGCGGAAGCCATGGCTCAAGTGCTTCTGCAACCGCAATGCCGGTGACGAGTCCTAGGGAGGCCAACGCATTCCCCCTTAGTTCCGGGAAGTATTTTATCAGTGAAAAAGTCAGAGCACCTGAATCGGCATGCCAGCGATGGTTTCCCCGACCGCGTCCGGCCTTCTGTTGTTCCGTAAGAACCAAAACATTGTCCACAGTGGAGTCTGCTTTAATGCGTTGTAACGCAGACGTATTTGTAGATTCAGTCGATTCAAAATACTCGATTGAATCCAGTGAAGTTGCCTGACGAATTTTCGTCAATTGAAATGGCATGCCCGACATAGAGAGTTTCCGAAATTAAAAACTAGTCATGGACAAAGAGTGCTTTAACCGGTCTTCCGTAGTGGATATCCCGGGCCTGCCGCGAGGACTTCTTCATCCACTTGATCAATGTACTTCGTAAAATTGTCTCTAAAAAGCTGGGCTAGTTGCTCGGCCGACTTGTCATAAGCTAAAGGATCTTTCCAGGTGACCCGTGGAGTGAGGATTTCAGTGGGACAGCCAGACACCTTATGAGGGATAGCTAGCCCAAAGACAGCCTCTGTTTGAGTGGGAGTTTCGGCCAATTGTCCGTCGTGTATGGCATTAATGATTGCACGGGTGGTTTTGAGTTGAATACGTTCGCCTTCGCCAACTCCTCCGCCGGACCAGCCGGTGTTGACCAGCCAGGCATGCGTTCCATGTTCATGCATTTTTTCGGCGAGTAGCTGGCTGTAACGATTGGGGTGATGCACTAAAAAGGCAGCTCCGAAACAGGCAGAGAACGTGGCTTCTGGTTTAGTGACTCCCATCTCTGTCCCAGCGACTTTTGCAGTGTAGCCGTTAAGAAAAAAGTAGCTGGCCTGAGCAGGTGTTAGCTTCGAAACGGGCGGTAGAATCCCAAAAGCATCACAGGTGAGCAATATGATGTTACTCGGATGGGCTCCGACACATGGAATGGAAGCATTGTCGATGAAGTCGATCGGATAAGCCGCACGCGTGTTTTGAGTGAGTTGTGTATCCGTAAAATCGACCGCGCGAGTAGTCGGGTCAACATACGTGTTTTCCAAAACCGTGCCAAATCGAATGGCATTGTAAATCTCTGGTTCAGACGCGGCGGTCAAATCAATGACCTTGGCATAGCATCCACCTTCAATGTTGAAGACGCCCTTGTCCGTCCAGCAATGTTCGTCGTCACCAATCAGCGACCTTGAAGCGTCAGCAGACAACGTGGTTTTACCGGTGCCAGACAAACCGAAAAAGAGTGCGACGCTGCCATCGTCACCGGCATTGGCGCTGCAGTGCATGGAAAGGATCGACTGTTGGGGCATTAAGTAATGCATGACAGTGAAAATCCCTTTCTTCATTTCACCGGCATACTGAGTGCCCAGTATCGTTAACTCTTTGGATTCCAGATTGAGAGCGACGCTGGTCGTACTGCTATTTCCCTCGAGTTCAGGATCAGCTGGGCATTCACCTGCATTAAGGATCGTGTAGTCGGGTTTGCCAAACTGCTCAAGTTGCTCGGCAGTCGGTCGAATCAGCATGTTGTGCATGAACAGAGCATGGTAAGGACGTGCGCAGATGATTCTTACTTTGATTTGGTGCTGAGGGTCCCAGCCTGCAAACCCGTCCATCACATACAGATGGTCGGACGCTTCAAGAAACTCGACTGCACGCAACCGATTGGCCTGATAGGATTTTTCGCTCAAAGGGATATTAACCGGTCCCCACCAGATGTCGTCCTGTGATTCAGGA